>JGI12421J11937_10000249_pt1 | contig 19952 bp, 20 predicted proteins | sample LakErihyJuly2011_2_FD_11937 | JGI IMG/M metagenome (IMG submission 11937)
GGCCCGACCCCGTCTCCGACGCATTTACACGCCCTGCCGCACTGCTTTGTAAATATTGAACCTGTCACTCTATTGGGGTCCCCGCTACGGAAGCTCAGTCTGCGGTTCCTGGCAGGCTGAACTTCAGGCTGACGAGGTCGTCCAGCGAATCCTTGATTGAATGGATCGAGATTCTACCATCCCCCTCTCATGAAACTGACCGTTCGTGGCGAATACGCCTTGCGCGCCCTAACCCACCTTGGGGTGCGCCATTCGCCTAAGGTCATCCAGATTTCGATGATCTCGGCAGCGGAAAACATTCCGAAACGTTTCCTCGAGCAAATTCTTAACGACCTCCGGACGGGTGGGTTCGTCGAAAGCCGTCGCGGAGTCGCCGGAGGATACCGTCTGGCCAAGCCGCCGGAGAAGATCGTCATCGCCGGAGTAATCCGACACATCGAAGGGGCGTTAGCCCCGATTGGCTGTGTTTCAGAAAACTACTACGAGAAATGCAACTGCCCCGATGAGGCCCGCTGCGCCTTGCGCTCGATCATGAAGGAGGTTCGGGACTCCATCGCTCACCTCCTCGAAAAGACGACTCTCGCCGATCTGGTTGCCCGTGCTGAGAAACTCAGATCCATCGATCCCGCTGATGCTGACTTTGTAATCTAAGCTTTATTATTCGCGAGGGCCCGTACTCTCAGCGACCTTCTCAGCGACCTAGTGGGCGGAAAAGACGGCATGAGCAACGCCGATCCTACGGAGCGCCCCGTCTTCCCTCAAACCTCGGGGAAGCCTTGAGCAAATCCTTATTTATTACCGGTTCATCACGAATTGTCTTCACGGTGGAGGTTCCAATGACCCACCGGGAATTTAGAGAGATTCACCTGCGAAAATTTTACCCGAAGGCATCCATTATTGTGAGACAACTGAGACAGTTTAATTGCGTCACAGTGACACAGTGTCGCATCCTGTTCCCCATTCCGGCCGGATTTATTTGAAACCACCGCTTCGACAATCGCCAAAAACAGGTGTTTTTTGAGTTTTTAATCAATTTTTTGTTCTTTCTGCCGCTCGTTGAGATCGGCATCCGCCTTGCAGAAGGCAGGGAACAACAGAGGCAGTAAAACGGAAACCGACTATGGCAAAAGTTCTTGGAATCGATCTCGGCACTACCAACTCCTGCATGGCCGTCATGGAAGGCGGGGAGCCTTTGGTGCTAGAGAACTCGGAGGGCAAGCGAACAACACCCTCAGTGGTCGCCTTCGCCAAGAACGGAGAGCGTCTGGTGGGTGAAGCGGCCAAGCGGCAAGCCGTGACCAACCCCCGGAACACCGTCTACTCGGTCAAACGATTCATTGGCCGAAAGTTCGACGAGGTCCAGGAAGAGCTCAAGCGAGTCCCCTATAAGGTCGTCCGCGCTGCTAACGGCGACGCCCACATTGAAGTCGAGGTCGAGGGCAAACCCAAGGCCTTCAGCCCTCCAGAGATCAGCGCAATGATCTTGGCCAAGCTGAAGTCCGATGCCGAAGTTCGCTTGGGCGAGACCATCACCCAAGCCGTGATCACGGTGCCTGCCTACTTCAACGACACTCAGCGTCAGGCCACCAAAGATGCCGGCAAGATTGCGGGTTTAGAAGTCCTCCGGATCATCAACGAACCCACCGCAGCTTCGTTGGCTTACGGTCTCGACAAAAAGAAAGACGAAAAGATCGCCGTGTACGACCTGGGCGGCGGCACGTTCGATATCTCCGTCTTGGAGATCGGCGACGGTGTCTTCGAAGTGAAGGCTACCAACGGCGACACCCACTTGGGCGGCGACGACTGGGACAACGCCATCATCGACTGGATCTTGGCCGAATTCCAAAAAGACCAAGGAATTGATCTTCGCAAGCAGGCCGATGCACTCCAACGCATCAAGGAAGAGGCTGAAAAGTCCAAGATCGCATTGTCCTCGTCCCAGCAATACGAGATCAACCTGCCCTTCATCACGGCCGATGCCTCCGGTCCGAAGCACATCGCTCTGAAGCTGTCCCGATCTAAGATGGAGCAACTGTGTGACTCCCTTTTTGAGCGGACGATCACCCCGACCCAAGCCTGTTTGCGCGACGCCGGCATTGCGGCCGAAAAGATCGACGAACTGGTATTGGTTGGAGGCATGACCCGTATGCCCCGGGTTGTCGAAACGGCTCGTGGACTGGTTAGCAAGCCACCCCATCAGGGCGTCAACCCCGACGAGGTCGTTGCCATCGGTGCAGGCATTCAAGGCGGAGTGCTCAAAGGCGAAGTTAAGGGAGTCCTGCTGCTCGACGTCACCCCGTTGTCCTTGGGAATCGAGACTCTGGGCGGCGTGTCCACTAAACTCATCGACCGCAACACCACCATCCCGAGCCGCAAGTCGGAAATCTTCTCGACGGCTAGCGACAACCAACCGGGTGTCGAAATTCACGTGCTTCAGGGCGAACGCCAGTTCTCCCGCGACAACAAGTCTCTGGGTAAATTCCAACTGGCCGACATTCCGCCGGCTGCTCGCGGCGTTCCCCAGATCGAAGTCACTTTCGACATCGACGCCAATGGCATCCTGAATGTCAGTGCCAAGGATCTCGGTACCGGCAAGAGTCAGAACATCGTTATCACTGCCTCCAGCGGTCTCTCCAAGGACGAGGTCGAAAAGATGCGTCGCGATGCCGAGTCCCATGCCGACGAAGACAAGGCTCGCCGCGAAGAAGTCGAACTGCGTAATGAAGCCGACAACACGGTGTACCGCTCCGAGAAATTCGCGAAGGACAACAGCGACAAGCTCGGTGAAGCCAAGTCGGGCATCGAGTCCGCTGTGGCTTCAGTTAAAGACGCTCTCAAGGGCAGCGATTCGGCCGCGATCCGCTCGGCCCTCGACAAGCTCAACGAAACACTCCAGACCGCCAGCGCAGGCATGTACCAAAAAGAGCCCGGCGCCGCCGGATCCGAACAGGCCGGCAGTCCTAGCGGCTCAGGTTCTTCCGCGGGCGGCGAACCCAAAGCAGGCGATCAAGGTCCCATTATCGACGCTGAGGTGGTCGATGAGAAGAAGAAGGCCTAATTCCCTCAAAACCAATTTTGCCCAGCCGTCCCAACGGCGGGCTTCATCCGCACAACATAACACTACACTAGTAACCATCATATGGCACTGAACGTAAAACCCCTGGGCGATCGCGTCCTCGTGGAAATCGGCGAGGAAAAAGAAATCAAAAAGGGAGGAATCATCATCCCTGATTCCGCCAAGGAAAAACCCTCTGAGGGCCTCGTAAAGGCACTCGGAACCGGCAAGACTGGTGACGACGGCAAGAAGGTGGCCTTCGAGGTCAAGGTCGGTGATCGCGTTTTGGTCTCCAAGTACGGCGGCACTGAGGTCAAGATCGACGGCAAAGAATACAAGATCTTCAGCACCGACGACCTGATCGCAATCGTTGGCTAATCACCACTCAGCTAATCCCTATTTGGCTGATTCCCACTCTCAACTACAACATTCACAACACACTCTAGAACATGGCAGCAAAACAACTTCTGTTTGACGAAGCAGCTCGTCAGGAAATCCTGAAGGGCGTCGAGATCTTGGCCAAAGCGGTCAAGGCCACCCTCGGTCCCAAGGGCCGTAACGTGGTTATCGACAAAAAGTTCGGGTCCCCGACGATCACCAAGGACGGCGTCACCGTCGCCAAGGAGATCGAACTCGCGAACCCCTACCAGAACATTGGCGCCCAGCTGGTCCGCGAGGTCGCCAGCAAGACCAGCGACATCGCTGGTGACGGTACCACCACCGCCACGGTGTTGGCCGAAGCCATCTACCGCGAAGGTCTCAAGCACGTGACCGCCGGTGCCAACCCGATCTCGTTGCAGCGCGGCATCCAGAAGGCTGTCGACGCCGCCACGGAGCAGCTGGCCAAGATCGCTAAGAAGGTGAAGGACAAGGAGGAGATCAAGCAGGTCGCCACTGTCTCCGCCAACTGGGACACCGCCATCGGCGACATCATCGCTGAAGCCATGGACAAGGTCGGCAAAGACGGCACCATCACCGTTGAAGAAGCCAAGTCCATCGAGACCACACTCAACGTGGTCGAGGGAATGCAGTTCGACAAGGGTTACCTCTCTCCCTACTTCGTCACCAACGCTGAGACCCTCGAAGTCAAGCAGGACGACGCCTATGTCCTCCTCTATGAGAAGAAGATCAGCTCCCTCAAAGACCTGCTCCCGATCCTCGAGAAGGTGGCCAAGACCGGCAAGCCCCTGTTGATCATCTCCGAAGAGGTCGAAGGCGAAGCCTTGGCCACCCTCGTGGTGAACAAGCTCCGTGGCACCATCAACGTCTGCGCCGTCAAGGCTCCGGGCTTCGGTGATCGCCGCAAGGCCATGATGGAAGACATCGCCATCCTCACCGGTGGTCGTTTGATCACCGAAGACCTCGGCATCAAGCTGGACAGCCTCGAGCTGGCCGACCTGGGCCGCGCCAAGAGCGTGTTGGTCGAGAAAGAAAACACCACGATCATCGAAGGTCATGGTAAGAACTCCGAGATTCAGGGCCGGGTTAACCAGATCCGCCGTCAGATCGAAGAGACCACCAGCGACTACGACCGCGAAAAACTCCAAGAGCGCCTCGCCAAGTTGGCTGGCGGCGTGGCCGTCATCCACGTCGGTGCCGCGACCGAGACCGAGATGAAGGAAAAGAAGGCTCGCGTCGAGGACGCCCTTCACGCAACCCGCGCAGCCGTCGAAGAAGGCATCGTCGCTGGCGGCGGCGTGGCTCTCATCCGCACCCTCCCGGCAATCGAGGCCCTCAAGCTGAGCATTGTCGACGAGCAGATCGGCGTGGACATCGTCCGCCGCGCCATCGAGGCCCCTCTTCGCGAGTTGGCCCGCAACGCCGGTGTCGAAGGCGGCCTGATCGTTCAGGAAGTCAAGCGCCGCAAGGGCAATGAAGGTTACAACGTCGCCACCGGCGAGTACGAAGACCTGGTCAAGGCCGGCGTCGTCGACCCGAAGAAGGTGACTCGTTCGGCCCTGCAGAACGCAGCCTCCATCGCGGGCCTGTTGCTCACGACCGAAGCCGTGATCACCGAGATCCCGGAAAAGAAGGAAAAGCCGGCGGGTGATCCTCACCACGGCGGCGGCGGAATGGACTACTAAGTCCAACAGCGTTTCCTCTCGGACAGTTCAAAAGCGCGGCCTTCGTAAGAGGGTCGCGCTTTTTTCATGCACCACTGCCCTGCTCCGATGGCGACGATTTGATCGCACCCAAGGCCGCGAACCGCTAAAACACCGCTGCCTCAAGCAGGGACACCGTCTGCTTCTTACCATCCACGCGCACCGGAATTCCCCAAGGCAGCGTGACCTTCCGCGGTACATGGCCATACGGAAACTGGGCTAGAACGGGTCCGGGGATCCCCCTCAACACCGATTGCCACACCGCCTCCAAATCATGAAAAGGGTGAGCCGGATCAGCCGCGGAGGTGTGCGTGAATTGCCCCAGCAAGAGCCCACTGGCCCGACCCATCACACCGGCCAATCGCAATTGGGTCATCATGCGATCCACCCGGTGGAACTGCTCATGCACATCCTCCAAGGCCAATATCGCACCGGAATAGTTCGGCGAAAATGGTGTCCCCAATAAAGCCACCACCAACGACAGACAACCTCCCAATAAGGGGCCTTCAGCGATCCCAACCTGCCGCGTCTGCAGGGGATGATTTTCGGGCAGCGGAAGTCGCCCGCGGGTACGCCGCGAGGTCACCAATCGCCAGAAGCTCTCCTCAGTCTCCGGATCCGGAGTACTAGCAAACTCCACCGCACCCAGGGGCCCAGAAAAACTCACCAAACCGGTCTTGCGAAACAGTGCCAGTTGCAACGCGGTGATGTCGCTGTAGCCGACCACGATCTTGGGATCCCGCCGGACGGCCGAATAGTCGATCCGATCAAGCAGGCGCGGAGTACCATAGCCCCCTCGCAGGGCCATGATCGCCCGAACGCGCGGATCACGGAGCATTCCATTGAGATCGGACAACCGCTCTTCATCAGTACCCGAGAAAGCGCCGTCGTGCCCCAGAGCATGGGTGCCGACTTCAACACGATACCCCCGCCCCTCGAGGTAGCGGACACAGCCTTCTACTCGCTCAGGCCGCCACAGGGCCCCGGCCGGGGCCACCAAACCCACGACGTCACCGCGTCGCAACGCCCGTGGACGCAGGATGCTTTTCATTTTCGCGCACGGACAAAGCGCTCCACATACTTGCCGAGCATGTCCGCCTCGAGATTGACCACATCGCCCACCAGCCTCTCGCTTAGTGCAGTCACCTCATAGGTATGCGGGATGATCCAGATGCGGAATCCACCCCGAAAGACGTCGGCCACGGTGAGACTGATTCCGTCCACAGCCACGGATCCCTTAAAGACCATGTAACGGGCAATGGCCGCGGGCGCTGTGATTTCGAGAATGTAATCTCGGCCGCGACGCTCCCAGGTGCGGATTTTCCCGGTGCCATCGATGTGCCCGGTGACAAAGTGTCCGCCGAGACGGTCTCCGGCGACCAGAGATCGCTCGAGGTTCACCGCCGAGCCGGGTTTCACTGCCGACAAGTTTGTGCGATCCCAGGTTTCCTGTAGGAGATCAAAGGCGAGGCAGGTCCCGGCACCCGCGGCCTTGCTCTCTCCGGCACGAATTGCTCGTCGCGCCACCACAGTGAGGCAGCACCCATTCACGGCAATGCTGTCTCCCAAGCGGGCCCCCTTGGCCGTCACCCGGGCATCCACCCATAGACGAACGGAAGCATCCCTCGGTTCTATCCGACGCACGGTTCCCATCTCTTCGACCAATCCAGTGAACATGTTTTCTCCTTAGCCGGAACGATTCAGTAAGCCAGCGATCATCGGGCGGATTTTCCCACCGAGAAAACCTCAAGGTGATCGCTACCCATGGCTCGCCCTGAGGCAACCATCTGCGGCTCAAGCGCCTGTCGTCCAACGGAATCCTCCAGACTCAACCTGAAGTCGGCCGAACCACACGCGCTGTGATGAACAAATCCTCACCAAAACGGCGTGATTCCACGTCGGTGAGGCTCGGAGCTTCTGCCAATGAGCGAAACCCTTGTCCAGCGACCGACCGGCGAGACTCCTCTCCGCCCAGGATCCGCGGCGCATAGAAAAACGCGATTCGATGCACGAGGCCGGCTTCAAAAAATGAGGCCAACACCGTTCCTCCGCCCTCCACCAGCAGGTGCAGGACTCCCATGCGACCCAACTCAGGCATAAGCCACGCGAGGTCGATCCTTCCATCCCGCTCCGGCGCACGTATCACCGTCACCCGGGCCTGCAAGGCTGCAATCCTCGCCGGATCAGCTAACTCGCTCACCACGATGAGAGTGCTGGCCCTTCCATCATCGGAGACCAGACGGGACTCCAGGGGGGTTCGAGCCCGTGTATCGAGAATGATCCGCAGCTTCACGGGATGCCACGCCGGTCGGCGAAACCCCGGCTGAGTCCGCACAGTCAAACTAGGATCGTCTGCCAGAACCGTCTCAACGCCGACCAAGACGGCGTCGACACCCAGGCGCAAACGCTGGGCATGGGCTCGCGATTTCGGACCGGTGATCCACTTTGATTGGCCCGAAGCGGTGGCAATCTTGCCGTCCAGAGTCATGGCCGACTTGGCCGTCACCCAGGGAATCCGGTGCACTATCCAGTGGTTGAACGCTTCGTTGAGCCGGTTGGATTCAGCCTCAAGCACGCCAGAATCGACCGTGATCCCCGCCTCCCGCAGCCGCACCAAACCCTGGCCGGCATGGCGAGGGTTGGGGTCCACTGCGGCGACCACCACCCGCCTAACCCCTGCCCTAATCAACGCCTCAGTGCAGGGAGGCGTGCGCCCGTGAGTACAGCAAGGCTCCAGGGTGACGTAGACCGTTGCGCCAGACACCGAACGCTGGCGACGAGCCGCATCGGCCAAGGCTTCTATCTCCGCATGCGGTGCACCCGCCCGATGATGCCATCCGCGGCCAATGACCTCGCCATCCTGGACTAAGACCGCTCCCACCATTGGGTTGGGCGATGTCTGACCATAAGCCCGTTTGGCCAACCTCAGGGCCTGAACCATGAATTGCTCGTCAGGAGTCATGGATCCGTCTCAGAAAGAGCTCAGCCCTTGGCCGAAAATAAGGCCTCGGCGAACTCCCGAGCATTGAAAGCCTGAAGGTCGGCGGCCTGTTCGCCGACTCCGATAAACTTCACCGGAATGCCCAACTCCCGTTGAATGGCCACAACCGCGCCCCCCTTGCTGGTGCCATCCAGCTTGGTGATGACCAAGCCCGTCAACTTCACCAACTTATGAAATTCTCGGGCCTGGACCATCGCATTCATGCCAGTGGAACCATCCAGCACCAGTAGCACTTCATGCGGCGCCCCAGGGAGCTTGCGGTCGACCACTCGATGCACTTTTTGTAACTCTTGCATCAAGTTGTGCTTGGTGTGCAACCGGCCGGCCGTATCGATGAAGAGCCAACGGGCATTACGAGCCTGTGCAGCCACAACGGCGTCGTGGGCCACGGCTGCGGGATCGGCCTGATAGGCACCGGCGATGACGGGGATTTCCAATCGGCTTCCCCACAATTGGAGTTGCTCAATAGCGGCAGCGCGAAAGGTGTCGCAGGCGGCGAGAATCGCTGGCTCTCCGCGCTCAGCCATACGCTTGGCCAACTTGGCGCAAGTAGTCGTTTTGCCGGTTCCGTTCACTCCCACCATCGACACCACCGTCACGCCGTCCGGTCGGGCTGTTAGTGCCGGATCCATGCCTCCCAAACTCCGCTCAACTTCAGCGATGGCGATGTCGACGAAGTCCAAACCAGACTTTCCCTGAGTCTCGAAGGCCAATCGCACCGCAGCCAAGATTTGCTGGGTCATGGGCAGACCGAGGTCAGCCGCCAATAGGGCCGCTTCGAGTTCTTCGACGCTCTGTGCCGTCAGCTTTGGAGATCGGGTAACAATCCGCTGGATCTCGTGAGCCAACGATGTGGCGGTCTTGGTGAAGGCAGATTTAAGTTTGTCGAAGAATCCCATGGGGTCGGTCTGTATTCGCTACGAAACTCTTCGGGAACGCCGGGCACGCAAGGCCTCGACCTGAGGATAGGGCAGCTTGACCCGGCCGATGAGCGGTTGCCCTTTGGCCATGCCGTGACAATCGCTACCTCCTGTGGCGACCAAGTCGAGATCGGCCGCCTTGCGGGAATAATTTTCACTGACCTCCGGAGAATGGCGGGTATGCCAGCACTCCAAACCGTCGATACCGGCGTCTTTGAGCTTCCCGATGAGGCTGTCGTTGCGATAGAGCCCTGGGTGAGCCAGCACGGCCACTCCACCGGCCTCCCGAATCAACCCGACGGCGTCCTGCGCTTTCATGCGGGCCTTGGGTACAAAACCGGGGCGCCCCCGCTTCAGGAACTTGTCGAAAGCTTGGTCATGATCACGAGCGAAGCCCTGTTGCACGAGGGCGCGCGCGACGTGCAGACGCCCTGGGGCCTCGCACTGGGCCAAGGACAACACCAGCGACACGCTGAGGCTGACACCGTTGTCATTGAGTTGGGTAACCATCTCCCGCACCCGCTGCTGACGGACTCCCTGAGAATGTTGCAACTCCACCCGAAGTCGCTCGAACGAGAGATCCATCCAGTAGCCCAAGATGTGAACCTCCTGACCGGTCACCTCAGCGGTTAATTCGGCTCCGGGAATAAACTCGAGACCTTCTTTCGTACAGGCCGTTTCCATCCGCTCACATCCCTCCACACTATCGTGATCGGTGAGGGCCACAGCATCCAGGCCTTGAGCCCGCGCGTGGGATGCCAATTCTTCCGGCGAGTAAGTCCCGTCGGAGAAATGTGTGTGCAGATGTAGGTCGGCGTGTTTCACCAGGGAGGTCTAAACTACGGTTTCCTTGGCAGTTCGCGCGGGCCGGAGCAGGTCGGCTTTGACCTTGTCGAGGATGCCGTTGACGAACTTGCCACTGTCGGCTGTCGAGAACTTCTTCGCCACATCGACCGCCTCATTAATGCTCACCACAGGCGGAATGTCGTCGCGGTGGAGCATTTCGTGGATGGCCAGACGCATGACATTGCGATCGACGGCCGCCATTCGGTGGAGGTCCCAATTCTTCGCGTGCTTCCGGATGATATCGTCCAGTTGTTCCCGATGTTCCAACACACCCCGAACTAACCGTTCAGCGAAGAGTCTCGTGGCGCTCTCCTCGGAATTCGGGGGCGGCAAGTGAACCTTTTCACCCCACGTGGGACCGTGCGATTCAAGAAAATCGCTCATCCTCTGGGCATCCCAAAATTGGTTGAGAGCCGATCCCAAATCCTCAGGTGGATTCAGGTCGTGCTGAAAGAGAAACTGCACCGCTCGTTCACGTGCCTCCCGGCGCTTACGCATGCCGGCACGATAGACCAAAGGCTCTGCAGACAAGAGTGTTTTATTAAACAGCCGCATCGGACGCTGGGCCGACACGTTGGCAACCGGCATAAACGTTGAAGCGGCCCTCTCGCAGGAAACCCACCAAGGTCTGTCCTGACTCGTTGGCAAATTGGACCGCAAGACTGGAAGGAGCCGAGACGGCGGCAATCATGGCGATGCCTGCCGCCAACGCCTTCTGGACAATTTCAAAGGAAACGCGACCACTGACCATCAGCACCGAGGGCCCTGCTGGGAAGGCTCCATCCAGAAACCGTCGACCGATCACCTTGTCCACGGCGTTGTGCCGGCCAACATCTTCGCGAACCACCCACAACTGGCCACTCGGGCTAAAGAGCGCCGCCGCATGCAACCCTCCGGAGACTGAGAACCCCGCTTGCGCCAAACGCAGTTGTCGAGGCAGTGACAGCAACACCTCCGGGTCCATCTGAAATTGTTCTGTGACCGAAGGGAACTGTCGCCGAAGGGCCTCGATGCTCGCCGTGCCGCAGAGCCCACAACTGGAGGAGGCAAAGACGTGACGGGTCAGCGATGCGAAATCGCAGGTCACCGAATCATTCAAGAAAACATCCACCACGTTCCCGGTTTCGTTGCGCGGATAGGGACGGATTCCCTTGAGATCTGAAGGAGCACGGAGCAACCCCTCACTCACCAAGAAGCCGACCGCTAATTCGTCATCATGACCCGGAGTCCTCAGAGTTACGCTGATGCTGCGAGTCTCCACGCGAATCTCCAGAGGTTCCTCGGCAGCGACGAGATCGGCTGAGGGGTCTTCCCACCGGCCTTGAATCCACCGCCGAACCGAAGTGGACCGGGTAGATGAATCCGGTGGATTCACAGCGTCTGGCTCAAAAATCCACCATCCACGCGCAAGTCTGTCCCAGTGACAAAACCCGCTGCCCGCGAACTCGCCAAAAACACTACTGCTCCACCCAATTCTTGGGCGGCCCCGAAGCGAGCCATCGGGGTGTGATTGAGGATCGCCTGAGCGCGAGCGGTGGGACTGCCGTCTTCGTTGAAAAGGAGGCGACGATTCTGTTCGGCCGGAAAGAAGCCCGGAGTGATGGAGTTGACCCGCACCCCGCTCGGTGCCCATTCGCGTGATAAAAACTGGGTGAGGCTGAGAACGGCTGCCTTGGCCGCTGAATAACTAACCACACGAGACAGCGGAATATGCGCTGAAACGCTCGCAACATTAATCACCGTGCCGCGGCGACGAGCGCAGAATCCCGGACCGAAGGTCTGGCAGGGCAACAAGACTCCGCCCACGAGATTGAGGTCAAAAGTCCCTCTCCAAGCATCCAAGCCGATCGCTTCGAACGGAAGATCTGCCGTCACAGTGGCCTTGGGATCATTACCCCCGGCGGCATTGACCAAGACTGATGGTACCCCCAACTGCTGTTCCACCTCAGCTTCCACGCGGCGAAGATCTTCGCGGCACATGGCATCGGCGGTGAAGAAAGCGGCCCGAGTCCCCTGCTGCTTCAGCGATTCCACGCAGGCCTGTCCGCGCTCGGCATTACGCCCCACAACAGCCACCGCTGCTCCCGCCTTGCCTAGGGCATGCGCCATGGCCCCACCCAGGGATCCGGTCGCACCGATTACCACCGCCACCTCTTCGGAAAGATCAAACAGGTTCATGAGTGACACGATGAACCAGGCCCGCAAGCGAGGGGAGCAGAAACCGCCAACCACGGCACCGCGGCCCAGCGCTCCTCCTAATCGAGAAAGATCCAATGGGGGCAGGAATGATGGCGAGAGAGATTCGTTCGCAAGACACTGCGTGAACAAGGAGGAGTCAGGCTAAGGCCTGTAACGAGCGAAGAACGGAGCGCTTGCGGAAGAAGGCGCAGCGAGCAAAAGCGAACCCACTAAAATCGTTTAGGCTAAGCATCCAAGGCAGGCGGCGAGGCAGGTCTTACCCCTGCCCCTGCCCTACCCAGTCGCCCACGTTTCAGGCCGGCAATCGCTTGCGAAATTCCCGGCAAGCCGCCGCGACATCGCTCGCGTTGAGAATGGCACTCACCACACAGATGGATCGGGCTCCAGCCCTGACCACAGTATCGACGGTTTCAAGATTGATACCGCCAATGGCAAACCATGGAATCGAAACATTCTCACGGGCCCACTGAACGTAATCGACCGTCACCGGGCGAGCGCTCGGTTTAGTGCCGGTGGCAAACACAGGGCCAATCGCCACGTAGTCAGCCCCAGCCGCGACGGCACGGGCGCATTGATCCGGCGCGTGGGTGGACAAACCAATCTGGCACCCGGCCTTCTTGCTGGAGAGTTCGCCAACGTGTTGATAGCCCGCGTCAAAGAAATCTTCCTGTCCCAGATGAACCCACGGAGCCCCAACTTCCAAGGCCACCTCAGGATGGTCGTTGATTACCAGACCGACATGGGCATCGCGCAGCACCGGTACCAGGGCTCGAGCCAGACGAAGAACCTCCGATGCCGGAAGTCCCTTGGCACGCAGTTGGATCAGGTCTGATCCGCCGTCACAAAGAGCGGCCGCAACGGCCACGGGATCACGCCCGTTCAAGTAGGCGGTATCGACGAAGGTATAGAGCCGGCAATCGGCAATGGGTTTCATTCCTGATCCAAAAGCAAACAGTCGCCTCAACGGCGAACCGTGGTGTGTTCGCCAAGCCAGGTCATATCGGGGCGACTCGCTGTTCCCGGGTACCCGCCTGCGTGGGCGCCGTGGTGATCCACATTGGAAGTTGGATTATTAAACGTACCGCTGACCCATCGGTGAGATTCTGCATGACCGTCGGCGAAGGAGAAATTGGAACTGCGCCCGTGGTAATTGCCCGGCACGTGATAGGCTCCGCCTGAGGCAGTCGCCATGTTGACACCGAAGAACGGACGGCAAATTGCCTTAGGATGAATTTCTCCATGAACAAAAATATCCGAGGCGGACAGCAGATCTGTAGTCTTTCGAAAATTGCGGTAGGTCCGATCGTCTCCGAGGGCGCTGGACGGGTAAGGAGCTTCATCGGCCCAATTGACCCAAGGATTCTGACCGTAGGTGCGAGGATTGCCCGCCTTGCGACCATTAACGATCTCGGTGTAACGATCACCGGGGCACTTGAATGATCCCAAGGCCGGCAGATAAGTTGCCAAAAGCGAAACCCGCGGATTGATGAGACTTGAAGCCGATGAATCGACCAGATTATTGCCATCGCGCCCCTCGACCCAGTACTTGGGAACGTAGTTGGCAGGAGGATTTATGAGATTCACCGTTGGATCTCCGGCACCATTCGGAGGGAAGAAATCTCGGTTTTCAACGACATAGAGCATCGAAGCCACCATCAACTGTTTCTCGTTGTTGATGCAGGCGATGCCAGTGGCTTTTTGGCGCGCCTTGGCCAGCGCCGGCAAAAGCATGCCAGCCAAGATCGCAATGATGGCGATGACTACAAGCAGTTCAATCAATGTGAAGCCAGCGGACTGCTGCGAACGGGGTGAAATAATTCTCACGATATTATTGGGGAAGTTTCGCTGAGCCTAGATGGGTCTCATCTGGGTTCAACCCCGAAAGAAGGTCCATTAACTCGGCCTCAGGCCCCTCGTGATGCTGTTGGCGGGCCAGTTGCAAGGCCCGTTCGAAGGCAAAACGTGCAGCTTCCATAGATCCTTGAGCCAGATCGCACTTACCCAGAAGAATTTGGACCACCATCCAATCGGGTTTACGGCGGAGAGCGATCTCCAAATGTTCACGTGCTCCAGCAAAGTCACTGGCATCAAACAGCGCTCGCCCCAAACTGAATCGGGCCAGTTCGTTTTCAGGATACTGGCGAACCATTTCACGCTGCCGAGCAAAGAGATCACTCACGGGGAAAGCCTACCTCAAGTTTTCATTCGAAGCAGCGTCGAAGTTCACCCAGCCGAGTTCTCCAAGACTCCAACCCAAATCCCATTCACCCGATGGCATTGACGCGGAGGTCGCGGAGTGTTTTTAGGTGAGGCAGAGGGACGCCGCGGATGGGACGAGCTCCCTCGAGGCGTTTTGGTCCGAAGTGGGAGCGATGGTGAGCGAAGATCTGATTGACGAAGTCCCTTGAGCCGATGGCCACCCCGGCCGTGAGGTGACGGACCCGGAGGCGGAGGATTTCAGGGAGGCTCAAGCGTCCACCGCGAGCCAATTCGGCGCGGATGGCAGTCTTATCCAAGGCCTGTTTATCGCTGTGGCCAGCGACCCCGGCGGTGGTGAAGAGATTCAAGCGGTATTGAGCAGCAGCGGCGCCCCAAGACCTGGCCGACAGGAAGCTCATCAGCCCATTGCGAACCACTGGATTACCGGTCAGAGCGGCTGAATAGCCGCAGAATCGGTAGTCCTTTGGATCGGAGACTAAGCCAGCGCGGACGGGATTGAGGTCGATATAAGAAGCGACCGTTTGGAGAGCGGAGGAGCAATCTTCGACTAGAGTGCTGGAGAAGCGTTCTGCCCAGAGAGTACCGAAGCGGTTGGAGTGGCGATTGAACCAACGGCTGAAGCGTTGTTTGAACTCCTTCATGAAAGCGGAGACATCGCCCATGCGACTGGAGAGGGAAAGGCGGATGTGAGAGCTAATGGAGCCTGAGCGTTGGAGATCGGCCCTAGCCAGAGAGGGAAGGAGAGCCTGAATACCGTAGAAGCGTTCGGCCCGAAGGAGGAGGACGGAGTCTGGAATGCAGGTATCAGCGGGCGGTATTCGGATGAGCAAGTGGAAGTGGTTAGACATCATGCAAAAAGTGATGATTTCGACGCCACAGAACTGAGCTAGAGGGAAGAGCAGATCGACCAGACGTTGTTTAGCGAGGTCATCGAGCAAGAACTGCCCCCCGACGGTCCGAGAAACGCAGTGATAAACGGCCCCCGCCTCCTTAATTCGCCCCCTTCGCATAAACCCAACCTAACCTCTGACCCTCACCAGTCAACAACAATGAACCTGTCACCATGTTGTTTTGGGTTGGCTTTGTGGCGGAGATCGGTTTGGATTGGTTGCGAGATGAATTTGAGTCTGACTCCGGCGGGTTTGGGTTTTCGGATGCCGGCTGAATGGGAAACACACTCGGGAACTTGGCTGACTTGGCCGCGTCCGGAGGGGATCAGTTTTCCAGAAAAGTATGAGACGGTGCCCGATGTGTACGCGGAGTTGATCCGGGCTTTGGTGAAGGTGGAGTCTGTGCATATTAATGTCTGGAATGCCGAGAGGGAGGACTGGGTTCGAGGCCTCCTCTCGGATCGGAAAACTCCGCTAGATCGGGTTTCCTTCCACCATTTTCCCGCCTATGAGCCTTGGTGCCGGGACCATGGTCCTATCTTTTTGGTGCGTGATCGTGCCGGGATCCGAGAGCGTGCCGTTGTGGATTGGGACTACAATGCTTGGGGAGGTAAGTACCCTCCTTATGATCTGGACGATGCGGTGCCTCGTCATGTGTCAGCGCTGCGGGGGCTGCCGCTCTATTCGCCCGGCATGGTTCTCGAGGGGGGATCGATCGAGGTGAATGGAGTTGGAACATTGCTGACTACCGAGGCTTGCCTACTGAATCCCAACCGGAATCCGGAATTGAATCGGGAGCAGATTGAACAGCAGTTGCGGGATTATCTGGGGGTCCGCCATATTCTTTGGCTCGGCGATGGAATCGTTGGTGATGATACCGACGGGCATATCGATGATATCGCTCGGTTCACGGATTCGCAGACCGTGGTGACTGTGGTCGAGGAGGATTCAGCTGACGCCAATTACGGTCTCCTGCAAGAGAATTTGCACCGTCTGCGGTCGATGAAGGATCAAGACGGAAATGCGCTGCGCATCGTGGAATTGCCAATGCCTGGTGTGGTGGAATATGACGGCCAGCGTCTCCCGGCTAGCTACGCCAATTTCTACATCGCCAACCGTTGCGTGCTGGTGCCGACGTTCCGGCATGCCAATGATGCAAGGGCTCTGGAGGTGCTCCGTCCTCTGTTCCCAGGGCGGGAGGTCATCGGGATTGATTCAACGGAATTAATCTGGGGGTTAGGCTCCTTCCACTGCATTTCTCAGCAGGAACCCGCCGGGGGGCCGTTGCCGCTGGAGTGAGCAACCTTCGATCGGCGCCTAACCTGTCGGAATTAGACAAAAAACAGTCAAATCTGAAGACTCGGAGTTGGTGTCCACTCGGTGGCGCCATACTTCCTCTGGTAGCGATTGACCCGCGCCCAACCAGAGTTCTTCAATCAGGGATGATTTCCAGTGCGGTCGGATGTCGGTGGATTTTAATCCTCTTGGCGGCGGTCCTTCCTGTTTCGGCCGTATATTTTCCACCCCCGGATGCCGAGGGCGGATGGCGGTGTGCCACCAACGGGCAGTCCGTGATCCGTCGGCGCGCCGGCCTGGACGCTCGTCGGTTGGCTCAAGCCTGGGAGTACAACCAACGCTGTTCCCAGAACGCCGGTCTCCTGGTTGTTCGCCATGGTTGGCTGGCTTGGGAACGTTATGTGGGCCGGGCCAATCGGGAGGCGCGTCCGGATATGGCCTCGACGGGTAAGGCCTACACCAGCATCGCCTGCGGAATGCTCCTTCAAGAATTTCCTGACCGATTTCCCCAGGGTCTCGAAACTCGTGTGTTTACTCCGGAGTTTTTGCCGGAGGCGTTTTCAACGGAGGGTCGTCTGGATGATCCCCGCCGCGCTGATATTACACTCGGTCATTTGTTGTGCATGAGCGGGGGATATACGGGTGAGGGAGGTGCTCCGACAGCGGTGGTGATGGGTCGATCGTTTGCCCTGAAATCCGTCCCGGGACAAGACCTTCGGGATTTGGACGGATCCTCGCTCCGCTGCGCGATGTGGACCAATGCAGGCGGCGGTTACTCCTATTCGTCCCCTGAGCCACATATCGCCTCCATGGTGCTGCGGCGGGTCAGTGGTATGGATCTGCGGGAGTACCTCGATGTGCGTTTGGCTAAGCCCATGGGTTGGGGGGCCTGGAACTACTGCCTCTACCGGGGTGACATCACGTTGCCCCATGCCAATGGCGCGGGCAGCATCGCGGTGGCTGCCACCGATGCCCTGCGTTTTGGCTATTGCTTGTTGCAGAACGGACGTTGGGGACGCCGGCAATTGGTGTCCTCCAACTACATTGCTCAATGCCGCCAGATGTCTCGATTCAATCCGCACAGCCCGTACAGCTTGATGTTCGAACACAATGCCGATGGGCATGTCGCCGGCGCCCCCAGAGATGCCTTTTGGAAGTCCGGAGCCGGTGGCTTTGCCCTGATTGTGGTGCCGTCGCTCGATTTGGTGATCTACAAGATGGGCGGAAATAACGGGCAATATGATCCGACGCTGACCCGGGTTCCGCAGCCTCCTGGAGGCAAGGATCGAGACGATTGGAAGCCTCTCCAAAGCACTCCGTTCCAGGAACCGAGCAATGGAGGGGACGGCGGCATTCGGCGCGTCCTGGAAATGGTCTGCGCTGCGACGATCGATTGATGATTAGGGGAATCGTGTTAGGCGCTTACCAGAAGGCCTCCAGTGTCAGCACCGTTCCGGAACCCATGGAAAGTGGCCGGTTTGAAAACTACGATTTTGCCATGTTCTTGGGAGGGGGCTTCCGGATTAAGCAGCCGCGTTTCTTGGTTCTTCCAATGGCCCCCGAATGCGTTCTAGGCCCAACAGACTAAATCAGGATCCGCTGGGGCAACGAACAAGAAGAGAGCCGATTGATGAGGCGTTGAACTTTTGAAGACGGTCGTTTTCGAACTGACAGGTTTCGTCGGTTTGCACTCCGTTGCTGACAGACCAGACCTGTTGGGTCGGGTGATTGGTGGAGGATAGATTTCTTCGGGCAAGAAATGCGGAGCTTGCGTGAAACGCATTTCTGAATGTCCCAACGCTCTCGGCGGCCGCTCTACCAGCCTCTTGCTGGATGTTCTGGAGGTTCCTGCGAGTTCGAGTGACTCCGGTACCGAACTAAATCGAAGCGGATTACCGACGCAGAGTCCTGCTTTGCAGTGTCGCTGCTGGGTAAACTGTTGTCGCAGCCCTGTGGGAAAGTGGAGTGGTAGGGGAGACTCCGGTGCGAACCATCGGAACGGGCATCGATACAATGCCTCGGTTTGCCGGGGCGCCGTTTTGGGACCCACCGGACACTGTGGCCAGAGCCGGGTTAACCGGATTCAATGGCACTCCACCCGCCGCAAAGAATTGTGAGGCCATCTGACCTTGGACTACGGTCGGAGTGCGTCGAGTCACACCGCGGATTCCTTGCGCCAGTGTCACGGAGACTGCGCAATAAGACAGGGCCATCCAGCAAAGAACTCGCATCTCCGTTGGCTACGCTCCAATGACAGGAATGCAAGGATTTTATCTCCCCTGGCCCCTGTCGTTATCCCTTCGCTGCTCAGCCCCTGAATGAGGAGCACTGAAGCCTGAGATTGAATCTAAATGCTCAGGGCAGCAATCGGCGGACGGCGTCGAAGACATTTTTCACCGGCACCCCAGCCATGGCCGCGACCCCCTTGCAAGATTCGTACTCGGGTGCTGCTTGGATGACTTTGCCATTCAGCAAACCCCGTTTGACCTGCACGGTTCCGAAGGGCGTCTTCACCGCGATGTGGTCGCGTTGCAATTTGCGACGTTGAGCCACGGTCCGTCGGACGCCGAATGCCGAAGTTTCCAGCAGCAGAAACTCGGTGAATCGGTCGGCGTCGTCGGGTTCACACAGCAGGGTCAAGAGGACACCGGGTCGCTGCTTCTTCATCTGGATCGGCGTGTGGAAGGCATCCAGAGCTCCTAGCCTCAGGGCTTTGTCCAAGACATGCCCGAGGATCTCCCCGGAAATGTCATCCAAGTTGGTCTCCAACACGGCCACCTGATCGGTTAACCAATCGTGTTTCGCTGAACCGGCAGCGCTTTCGCTCAAGATGGCCCTCAAGACATTGGGGCGAGTCTTGTTGTTTCGGGTCCCCAGTCCGTATCCGATGCGTTGGGCCTTGAGCGATTCCATGGGGCCAAAGGATTCGACAAACTCGGCCAAGAGGGCTGCTCCGGTAGGAGTGACCAGTTCATGGGGTTCTTCGCACTGGGTCACTCCGATACCCCGCGCTCCGAGTATTTCAAGAGTTGCCGTGGTGGGGATGGGGAATCGCCCATGGGCGCAGTTCACAAAGCCGGTGCCTTCGACAACCGGGGCGCTGGTGATACGGGGTTGGCCCAGCAGTTCGAGACAAATCGCGGCCCCGACGATGTCCACGATGGAATCCACTGCCCCCACTTCATGGAAATGGACCGATTCAGGGGGCAGTCCGTGTACCTTGCCCTCGGCCACGGCGACGCGGTGAAACACGGCTATCGACCTCGATTTGACCCAGTCGGATAAGGTGCTGCCTTCGATCAACCCACGGATCATGGCAAAGGTGCGGTCCTCGCTATGCCCATGTTCGTGCCCATGTTCGTGCCCATGTTCGTGCCCATGTTCGTGCCCATGTTCGTGCCCATGTTCGTGCCCATGTTCGTG
>JGI12421J11937_10000253_pt1 | contig 19827 bp, 19 predicted proteins | sample LakErihyJuly2011_2_FD_11937 | JGI IMG/M metagenome (IMG submission 11937)
TTTCAAGAACATTCCATGGTTTTTTCTTTGATTTTAATTTATATAAAACACACGCTAAATAATTTACACTTTGTAAATCTCCTGCTCCTTCAAACGGATACCCATCAAACGATTTTACACATCCTGGGTATGTTTTCCTGGTTTTAACTGGTGGTATACTCGTTTGAACGCATATTAAAAATAATCCGGCAGTGGTGTATAACATTATAGTATTATACAATTCTTTATATGATGGTATTGGTTTTCCTTTATTCATTGCGTCGTTAAAATCCTTGGTATACGCTTCTTCACTAGTTATTTTTTCTTTAATTACATTTGAAACCACATTTATTATATATTCTGTTTGTGTATCAATATTAACACCCATAACAAATGATAATTCATTTATAATATTATAAATAAGTGTGAATTCCGGACTATCGAAAATTTTTAAATTCTTAGTTGATAGAGTAAGAGTATCACCTACCGATTGTTGTAAAACATCCCTCGATTTAACAAGAAATCCACTATCAGAATATTCTTCTTCAACCTCAAAATCAATTCGTGTTATAACATACCCGCTATGTTTATCGACCCATGAGTCGCCATCATCGCTTCTAGCGCCGATGTCTTTGATTATTAATTGAAGCGTATTATTATATGATTCGGCAGATTGAAAAAATGCCGTTGCTAATTTAAATAAAAACAAAGGCAATAATTTAACGTTTGTGTTGACACAATATAACCAATGTTCGCTTTCGGGTTCAACAGTTGGGTCTTCATTTATGTTATCATATGGTTGTCTTGTAAACGAAGCAACGAATTTAAGAATATAAGTTTGTTTTTGTGTGAACTCGGGTTGCTTTAATATAAGGTCTCTTAATTTAAAATATGGTGAAATTATAGAAGACTCGTCTATCGGGGTTGTGTTATCAGTTCCAATATTATATTTTTGTTCATTATATTTTAACATTTCAAAGTAGTGTAATTTGCTCAAAACAGGATTTATTTTTAAATAATAATCAAACATTTTACGAATATCAGTTTCAAATTCAACTTTAGAAATTTCGTATTTTTCGTCGAATTCGTTCAAAATATTTGTCAATATTTTTTTTTGTATTTTTTTACCGGATGTTTTTAAACTCTCACATTTGTCGTCGATTTTATCTGATGAACTAACACAATCAATCTGTAAATTACATAATATATTTTGATTATCACTAATTATATTATTATCGACAGAATCGTCCAATATCCATTTGTTATTTTTACGAACATAATATGCCATTTTAAATTGAGTTTCTGGATTTAAAGGTACATAATTTAACACGGCATAGTTTCCGTCTAATACCCGTTTATAACCATTAATTAAAGTATCTGCCAAATATTCAGATTCAGTTTCGTTTAATTTAAGGGTTGTTTTAAGTTTTTCAATTAAAAACCCCATAAAAAATTCAGGAGGCATATTTACTATTTCTTTTTCATAATTATCCAAAATACCGTAATTGGTTGTATCGTATTGTTTATCAAAATAAATATCCGTATCATTATCATTTTCCAAATCAGATAAGTCAAAATATTGTTTTGCGATTATATAATTTTTACATTTATCTGTGTTATTTTCAGTGGATGTTTTTTTATCTAATTCAGACTCTAAAATATTGTTAATACTTGTAGGGAAAATAAGAGATAACGTATCAAGCGTTATTGCTGTATTATACAAATTTCCAAAATCGGTAAATACCATTTTTTTTAATAATTCTGAATTTGTGAATACGTTTCCATATTTATCTGTAAAATCGTAGGTTTCAAATACCACATCACTTAAACTGTCTTTTGTGCTTAATATATTAATTAATGGTAAAACCTTATTTTTTATTTTAAACCTTTCATCTATTCTTTTAAATTCTTGTAAGACCTTGCTTTTTTCAATTAATGTTTTATTATAATCTGTGAGTTGTTCATTAATAAAATCGGTAATTTGTTTATACTGGTTATATGTTAAATCATCTGAATAAATTAAAAAGGGTTCTAAATAACTCACTACATCAACAATGGAAAGTTTACCTATTATATATTTTTTCATTAAATTAAATAAAACCCGGGTTTTAGGTATAATGGTATCAATAAAATTCGTATAATTCGATTTAATTTCTTTTTCGGGTAAATTTAAAACAAAATTTTTGATATTATTCACGAAATTGTTTTCATTAAAATCGAGTTCTTGGTCTAAATTATCAACTATAATATTGTTTACACTAAACGTATTTTGTTTAAATAACTGCCAATAATTTAAAAAATTAATATTTAAATTTGATTTATCCAACAATGACGTATTTGGAAGGTTTACTCTTGAAAATCGTATTGTAGGTTCTGGCAAAGTAACAAATGATGTAATTTGTAATATATCCGGGTTTGTAAGGTTTTCACGTGTAGTTATCATTCGATTTCCATTCATACTAAACGCATTTAATTTTTGAAGACCTGTGTTGTATCTTGTAAAGAACGGTTGGGTTTCTTTGTCATTAATATCATATACAATAACATTAATGTCGGTTTCAACCGATTTTTCGTGAATTATGCCATACTTTGATTCAGACTCAACATAATTAAAAGGGGTAAAGTGTGGATTTAGTTCAGTAAATAAAGTGGAATATTTATCATCTGTGTTTTGTGAATTATTTTTATAATTTTTAAATATATTGTGTATATCATCCAAGTCCTGAGATAAATCAATATATTCTATAGTGTTGTATTCGTTTTCGGTTGACTCGTTTTCAATATAGAGTTTTTTAACATTTTTTACATTAGGTAAAATCCAATATAAATTTTTGTTAAATTTTTCAAAATACTTGGTTAATGGTTTCCACTTGGATTCTTTTAAATATGGGTTTAAAACGTTTCCGTATTCATCGAAAATTGAAAATATAGTTCTCAATTGTTTATATCTTTCAATAGTTGTGTGTATATTATTTAATACAACATTAGTTCTCTTAAAACTTGGAATTGTAGACAATAAATCATCTAATAAATCATTTGATTGTGTTTCAATACTATACCGTTCTCTATTTGTGTCGACATCAATTAATTGAACTATTGGTCCATATTCCTCTCTTCCAAATTCAACTTGGTTTGGATTTATTATAAATTCCCGAAACTGTGTTTTGACGTTTATTGTATCTTGAGGTAAACCTGGTTCGTATTGTTCTTCGGCGTCTGGATTTGCGTCTGGGTTTTCTTCTTGTTCTACGGCATCCTCTGGTTGTTCTGTTGGTTTTATTATTTTATCTCTAATTTCAATTAGTTCAATAGGGAGATTTAGTGGAATACCCTTGTAATCAAAATTTAAATAAATNATATCATTACTTGGATACGTTTTGATTTCAATCATATCACCTTCAAGATTTGTAATTTCACCAGTTATTACCGTAGGAATATCTCCACCAAAATATATATTTACCCAAGTATTTGGTAATAAATCGTGTTGTTTAGCATATCCTGGTTCATCGTTACGACTTAATAGCGATATAGTTGAAATCGTGGAGTTATCTATTGTTTTGTTTTCATTTAGGTTTAACTCATAGACTGATAAATCTTCGACATTAATTAATTTTATTTTTGAATTATCGATATAATCAATAAAAAAGGTATTCCCGTTAAGTTGTTCATTTGAATTATCTGTAATTAATATAATATCTCCCAGTTGTAATCCGAAACTTTTAGAAGTATAGTTGTTATTATTTTGAATAGTTTGTTCCATTTGTTTCTATATTTATTATAGAAATTTTTATGCTTAAGATAAAGTATAATTAATACATATTTAAAGATTTCACAAGAATAATTATTTATAATGGATACAAATAATTATTTTGATTTGAAAATAATACCTGGTTTAATTGAATTAATAAACAATCCAAATGAACAAGAGAATATATCCCTAAAATTGAATAAACAAAAATATAATGATTATACGACAATTTCTTATAATAAATCATTATTAACTAATGAGACTAATCAAACTTACGGACTGTGTCGGTCAATTGTTGTTAATTCTAAAAATAAAGTTGTTGCGTTTTCACCTACAAAATCGGTTGACTGTGACGAATTTATAAAACTATTTCCGGATAAAACGGACCACTTAATAGCTCAAGAATTTATCGACGGGACAATGGTAAATGTTTTTTGGGATCAGGATAAAGAGACAGATGGAGGATGGGAAATATCTACCAAAAATGTGGTTGGTGGAAACACGTCTTTTTTTAATTGTGACCCCCCGAAAACATATAATGAGATGTTTACAGAAGCAATGACCTTAAATAATTTATATTTAGATATGTTAAACAAACAATTTTGTTATACGTTTGTTCTCCAACACCCATATAATCGAATTGTTGCTCCAATCAGCAACCCACAACTATATTTGGTGGCAGTTTACCAAATTATTAATGTAATTGACGAAAAAAGCAACGATTTTAATAATAAATTACAGAATGTAATGGTTTATCCATGCGATTTGGAATACATTAAACAATACGGAATGTGGACTTGGACCGGAGTTAAATTTCCAGAAATATATAACGATTGGAACAATTATGACGATTTAATAAATAAGTATGCGGGTATTAATACGCCGTATAATATACAAGGTGTCGTTATATTTAATTCTTTAACAAATATGCGGTGTAAGTTCCGAAATCAACAGTATGAAATCGTTAAACAGTTGCGTGGTAATCAACCGAAATTACAGTATCAATATTTAATTTTAAAAAAAGAGGGAAATCTAAATAATTATTTAAATTATTATCCAGAACATATTTCTGAATTTAACTTAATTAATAATAAAATTAATTTATTCATTAAAACCCTATATGACAACTACATAAACTTTTATATAAAAAAGGATAATATAACCCCTTTTCATTATAAAACTCACATGTTTAATTTACATAACATTTATATAACTCAATTAAAACCGAATAATTTATACGTTACGCTTTTAATTGTAACCAAATATGTTGAGGACCTTCATCCTTCTCAACTAATGTCTATGTTAAATTATTTCAAATATACTCTATCGTAAAATGAACTACAAGATAACTGTGCCTTCGTCAAACCATGACAATAGTCTATAAATTTTTCAATATTAAATTTTATGTTTGGATTGTGTCGTTGATGTCTTAACTTACCGGTTCTATCTGTGATTTTTAAAAGATTTTCAACAATTTTATTAATATCAAAATCATTGTTTAATAATTTTAATATATCGCATGCGACATTTTTTGCTATAAACGCGTTATCCATATACTCGCCTCTTTTTAATTTTAAATATGTTTTTCCTATTTGTGAGTTTGGTAAGAATTCGTGTTGGGTTCTCATAAGAGCAAACGTTTGACAAAAGTGGTCTGTATGATTTGCTTGTATTCCGTGTTTATATGAATTCCATAGTTGTTCTCCGTCAACCGAACAAGTATAATGTGTTCCTCCATTTTTTCCATAAAATAAGGATGGTTGTCCTTTTATTAAAACTTCTTTTGGAGGGGTTGAAGGGTGTGCTACAGCAAGCACTTTTATTTTCTTTTTTGATGAAATATTTAATATTTCATCAACATAAGTTTCGTATAATTTACTTCCTAATAATTCAATTAAAAATGATAGATTTGCCTCAGGAATATCTTCGCCTTCGGTTCCTATAAAAATATGGTTATCTACATTCGTGTTAGTTACATATTTATTCATTACAGATTTACTTTTTCTAAGTTTAATTTTTTTTTGTTCTTTCATTATGTATTTATTTTTTATTTGTTTATATATTTTATCAATTATTACGTTTCAATTTTTATAATTATCTGGTATTTTTTCAATTACTAATTATTTTAAAATTGTGTTTCTATTTTTTTAAATATATTAATCGCATCCATAATTCCATCTTTTAAGTTTTGTTTTAGTATTGGTTTATCAATATTATCACGATACGCAATACGAATAATACTTTCTGAATCATGTGGGTGCATTTTTTTAAATCCGCAATAGGTTAGTGTTTTTAACCCCTCAAAGAATTTAGAATATAACATATACTCCACTATTTTTCCAATTGTATAATCTTCGTTTTCAAGAATAACATCAAAACAATTAAGCATCGTTGAATTACTTGAGTTTATAATTAGTTTATCCGTATCTATTAAGGTATTTAATTCATCTAATCTATAATTTAAAATATTACACGCTTTTTTTACCAATTCTTTATTTGAAAAGACGCCAATTGATTCTATAATAAAATCAAAACTATCTTTTTTTGTAATTCGTAACGCATCCAATAATCTCCAATTTTTAGTTTCGTAAACAATATCTTTCTTTATGTTATCTTCTTTTTCTTGGTCCTTCCATTTTTGTATTTGTTTTTTCAATTCTTCTTCTATTTTAACCTCATCCGTTGTAAATCCGTAAGAACATGTAGAAACTACATTAAACATTCCGTCTTGTTTCGCGGTTCCAATAGACATCTTACACGTAAGATGTAGATTTTCTCCAGGTATTTCGTTTGAAATTTTAGGACGTAACCTTACAAAATCAATATAATCTCCGAAATCATTTGGGGGAAATATATCTCTTGTATCTGTTTCTGTTAGATACTTATCAGTTGTTATATCCTTTATTTTAAAATCCTTGGTTGTAACATAAATAGTTGTATCAGTTACATTTTCGACATTAACTTCCATTATATAATTTTCCAACGGCATATTTAAATCTGTAATATGAATCGGAATACAACTAAGTCGTTGTTTTATCCCTTCATTATGTAATCGGGACGTATTGGATATAATTATTGCGTCGTTTTCTTCATATGGCGATGTTCTAAATACAACCGTATGAATATCTGACAAAATGGTTCTTCTCACGGCATTAGCTAAACTAACATTTAAACCACTAAGGGTAAATGTTAATATGTTGTTTTGTTCTGTTGAATTAGTAACTTTAGGGTTCATTTTATTTATTATATTAATATTTAAAATCTATTTTTAAATCAATTTTTTTATAATTGAGTTAAAATTTAAAGGCAAAAACCTTAGTATAAGATAATATAGATGAATTCCATTCTTTATTATAGTAATTATTGTAATCATTCTAAAAATCTTTTACAAAATTTATCTAAATCTCCTTTAGCAAAAGATACACATTTTATTTGTATAGATAAAAGAATTAAAGATGAAAATAACAAAGTATATATTTTATTGGAAAACGGACAAAAAATAATTATGCCTGATAAAATAACGCGGGTTCCTTCACTTCTATTATTAAATAAAGGATATGAAATATTATACGGTGAATCTATTAATCAATATTTTAAACAAAAACAAGAGGTTGTCGTAAAACAAGCAACATTTAATGATTTAGAACCATCGGCATTTTCATTAGGTGGTGGAATGTTTGGTATTGTTTCAGACCAATATAGTTTTTTAGATATGGATTCGGAATCGTTATCCGCAAAAGGTAATGGAGGAATAAGACAAATGCATAATTACGTTGATTTACAATATAATGATAAAATATCAACATCGGCAGGTGATGATGACCCGAAAGGAGCAAATAAAATTTCTTCTGAAATGACTATCGCAAAATTACAACAACAGAGAGAACAAGAATTAAGGGGGTTATAAGTTATTTATTTTTTTGTTTATTTTTTTGTTTATTTATTTGTTTGTTTGTTTATTTATTTGTTTATTTATATATTAAAAATAATATTTAAAAAAGACTAAACATTAACATATATTATGTCTATTTCATATACTAGTGCTTTTAACGAACATTTTTTAGAATTTATTACATATATACATTCATTATTTCCAGAAGACAATGAGTTATTGGTTGCGAAAAATTCACTAATAGCAATAAAAAAGATGAACCCAAAAATCATTCCAAAAATTTGGAATACTTTTGTAGTCGGTAAGTATATAAATGAAATTACACGAGGAGATTTAGATTTTTTTATAAATAAAGATTATTCAACCGATTTGTCAAATTCAAGTAATTCTGATAAAATTATTGAAGCAATTGATAGGTTTCGTGAACCAGTGAAAACTATGGGATTAGAAGATAAAAATAAAACTATTAAATATATTCAAACTTTAACTAAAATATCTGTAAAATGTAATTAGACAAAATAATATATAGTAAATAGTTTAATTTAAAAAAACAAATTATATATTATACATAATAATGTCTACAGTTCCGGAAGAATTTTCAAAGGTTATCAAAGATTTTATTAATGATATTAACGTAACCTTTCCTGAATATGGTGTATTTATTTCTCGATGGTGGAAACCATCTTCTTTTTTCGAACATATCAAAAATGAAGATGAACGAAATAAAGCAATAAACCAATCAGACACAAACAGTTTAGAATTTATTTTTAATTTTTGTAAAAAAAAATTCCCTCCAAGATTTTTCGATATTTTATATAAAAACGAGGATTTATTTAAAGATGATTCTGAAATAGATACGGAGTTTTTACCTTACGTCCATTTTAAAAATTTATGGCAATGTGACATTACTGAAAAAACCCGCAATACAATATGGAATTATTTACAACTCATTTTATTTTCAATAATAGGAACTCTTAAAGACCGCACCGAATTTGGAGAAACCTCTAAAATTTTCGATACGATTAACGAAACTGAATTTAAAGACAAACTGGAGGATACTTTTAACCAAATGCACAGTTTTTTTGAAAATAATGTTTCATCTGAAAAACAATTATCGGAAGGAATTAATATTCCCAAGGCTAATCAAATACACGAGCATATTACGGATATTCTTGATAGTAAATTGGGGAGTTTAGCAAAAGAGATTGCCGAGGAAACCGCAAACGAAATGAACCTTGACTTGGATAATATTACAGATATGAAAGGTATTTTTGAGAATTTATTTAAAAATCCAAATAAATTAATGGGTTTAGCTAAAAATATCGGCGATAAATTAGACACTAAATTAAAATCGGGTGACCTCAAAGAAAGTGAATTACTTAGCGAAGCTAGTGAAATGTTATCTCAAATGAAAAATATTCCTGGAATGGAAAATTTCCAGTCAATGATTTCACAATTGGGGTTATCTGGTCTTGGTGGTCTTAATGGTCTTGGTGGTGGGTCTAAAGTAAACTTAAATAATATAGAAAACGCATTAAGTTCAACCATGAAAACTGCCAAAACGAAAGAAAGAATGAACAAAAAAATAGAATATAATCGCAATAAACAACTCAATCCAATTAACCAACAACAACCAACGAATTACGAACAAATCTTATCAGATGATCAATTAGATGAAATATTTAAAAATGATTTTAAACCCGAAAATACAAAACGAAAACATAAAAAATAAACAGTATTATAAAATAAAAAATAAATAATCTTATATATAATGACAGATTCATTTTGGTATAATAACCCATTAATATTATTAAATAAAGATTACATACTTGAAGTTATGCCAAAACAAGGGATGAGTTATGAACGGAAAATGAACTCCATAACTAGATTAATTATATATTTTACATCTTTAGTGTATATTTTTACAACATCCAGAAAATTAATTGTTGGTTGCTTAGCAATATTAATTTTTATAATTATTTTGTATAAGGTTCGCCAAAACCATATAATTAATGAAGGATTTAATAATATAAGCGACCAACCCCGAGTTAATAGTTCACTAACTAACTCGGATAATATAACAAATCCTCAAACATTAGAAACCTTTTCAAAACACGAATTTAAAGAAGGAAATAAAAAAAATCCATTTAGTAATGTTCTTCTAACTGATATTATGGATGACCCGGATAGAAACGCAGCACCACCCTCATTTAATCCTCAAATTGATGAAAATATTACTAAAAACATAAAGAAATCAGTTCAATTCATGAATCCAGGAATTAAAAATACAAATAAACAACTATTTAGTGATTTAACCGACAATTTTTATTTAGATCAATCAAACCGTGCTTTTTATAGCACGGCAAATACACGTGTTTCAAACGACCAAGGTGCTTTTGCTAATTTCTTGTATGGAAATATGCCAAGTTCTAAAGAAAGTAATGTAGGTGGGGCAATACAAAGAGTTAAAGATAGTTACAGATATACGCTTTATTAGTTATTTTTTTATTAGTTTAGTAAAAAAATAATGTATAATATATATAAATGTCAGATTATTATAGTTATACATTTGATAATGTGTCAAGAATAGGTTTAGACCCATGTTGTCAATCCCAAACAGATTTACAGAATGTCGAGTATAGCACTTATATGCTTCAAAATTATTTTGCTTCTGATTGCTCTATGAAAAAACCGATTGATTTAGCAACATCCCAACCTTGTGTCAATTATACCGGAGGACACAACTCAGGAGCAGGAGGGTGTAATATCGATAGTAATTCTAATTTACAAATCGGAAGTATTCAAACACACCCAAAATGTCGCATCGATTTATTTCATAGACCTTTTTCTACCGTTCCGTATTTAGGAAGAGGGTCCGTTAATCCTATTATTGAGTCTCAAATTCAACAGGGAGAATTAATGATAAATAAACGAAGTGTTAATAATTTAAGTGAAAAAAGTTATATTAAATACCATTCTACCCCACTTTTAAAAAGTATTCAAGATAGAATAAATAATCCAGCATATTCAGTTGAAAGTGCCGCNTCAGATGGATGGATACGAGGCGGGGTTCCATCTCGTGAATTAGTAAGAGATGTAAATTAAATATTACATAAATATAATTTAAAAACTAAAAATAAGTATAACTAAATGTATAATACAAAATATATATGTAGTTATAATCCGTTTATTGGGAACGCAGACCTTGATATACAAGATTCTTTATATAGAAAAGACATTATAAATATTTTTATGATGGATGAATTTAATGAAACCGAAATAAACAACTCTCTTCAATGTATATTAAACAAAGTCCAAAATCACCCAGAAATAAATATGTGTATGAAAAAAATGGCTGGTTTAATGATAAGCGAAGATTTAGGAATTGGGTTATTATTATTATATTCTTTTGATTTATTATACTTGACACACCCGTGTATATGCGACTTTCTAGAAACTGGAACAATTCAACCCTATAATTTAATGTTGTTAATAAGGTCATTTGATTAAGTTGATACTTGTTATTTGTTTTATTATTATATATTATAAATGGCGTCAACACGTAATAAAAATACTCCTGGAAATTACTGTTTAGAACAAAACGAATATAAACAAAGTGAAGTATACACATTATATAAAAATTCACAATATGGAGAGGCATATGATACCAAATGGGCAGGTAATGGGTTAAATCCGGGTCAAGTTCCATGGACTAAATTGTCATATAACGCACCTGATATTGAGTCGTTTTTATTTGGGGTTAATTCAACTAATTTAGTTAAAAAGGCACCTTGTTTTACTCCTGAATTAAAACATTTAAAATCTGAAAATATATATGAAAAATCACCCGTATTTATTCCTGAACCTTTAGTAATTGAAAAAAACCAGAGACCATTCCAGTTTTAACTGTATAACAAGTGAGTTTTCGCATAATTATGTATATATGGACTCCTTCATCAGATATTAAATACAACAAGTGCGTCTTGTTGTATTTTGCGCGTGTGTTCTACTCTATTATATGTAAAAACCATATTTAATAATTTGTTAAAATACTTAAATTATGGTCTGCGTTATACCCTAAAAACAAATCCGGAAATTCGGTATGAATTAAATACCAAATATTAACTTCCCAAAATATAGTTTTGTTATTTTCCATGATATCAATACATTTATGTTTCATTATATCTGCAAATTGTAATAACGCATCTTTATGACCCCCAAAAATACCACCCAGAAAAAACCAAATTATATTTTTAAAAATATCTTTATCTGTAAGGTTAACATATCCTTTTGCTATACGAACGTTTTCATACGATTTAGTATTTAAATTATTTATACCTTTATAAAACTCGTCATCATTATTTACAATATGGTAAATACCAAAATCAATCCAAATAAACTGGTCACTATTAAACGGATTTTTAATAATTGCCTCTCTTATCCATTCGGTTTTATTACACTGAACGAACATATATTCGAGTGTATCTTTAGTTGGATTATCAGTTATTACATCAAAATTATCTAATTTATTATAATATTCATAAAAATATAAATCTAATTTGTTAATAAATATAAATACAGTATTTGAATTATTCNTAATTTCACTTTTTATATAAGTTGTGTAAGCATCTTCTTCAATAAAAATTATTTTATTTTGTTCAGAATTTATTAATTTTTTACCATATTCTATATATTTATCGACACTTCTAAAACTATTAAGATTTGTTAAGAATGCGGAAACAATTGTTGTCATTAAATAATTTAATTATTTTATTATTTTTAAATTATTTAATTTGTATATTTTAATAAATTGTCAACATATGATTTTTCATAAACTGCCAATTTAGTTGTTCTATCCCAAACACTATATGTTATTAATACTCTAGAATCTTCAACAACTAACCCAAGAGAGTATTCAATAGGTTCTCCCTCAAATTTAAATGGTGCTGAATATCGCATCAAATCCATATTTTCGTTAAAAACTGCCAATAAGTGATAATAATGGCGCGGTTCTTCATAAGATACCAGATGAACTACAAACCATAATTCGTTATTATATTTAAACCCACAAGTAGAACCACGAGTGTGTGAAAATATTCTAGGCATATTTTGTTTAGTTTCAACCACACTTATAGAATTCGTAACATTATCTAATTTACATATTTGTAAAGGAAACCACTTATAAATAATATGGGTTGAATTTAAATAATCAACGAAAACCCAGTTTTTTTCACAACTATTATTATTAAATGAACTGGTTATTTCAACCACAGGAGATAAGTTATCTTTAAGTAAATCATATTTTCCAGTAACAATTCCTATTTTGTTATTTGAGTGATACCCAGTTCCAATATATGTTAATTCATTCGTAGTAACATCATTAAATATTTTCATATCTTCAACACCAATATAGCGTCTATCACAAAAATCAAGGTCAAATAACTTTTCGTTTAAAATTTCAAAATTGTTTGATAAAACAACCATTTTATTTACAGATATTATATGAACGTCGCAATCGTGATACCCTCCTCGGTCGTCAATTCTATAATTTACTGCTCTTATATTCATTAAGTATTGACCATTCACTGAATGCTTTATTATTGAAGAAGAAGAAGACGTAAAGTTAATTATTTTATTACATACGTGGACCCCTACAGAAAAATTTAAATCAATTAATTTAGAAGGTATCAACACATCTTTATAAAATTTCATATTACTAAATAAATTATTATAAATATGACTATCAGATGTATTATTTAAAATCGTAATTACTTCATCATTAATATTTTTTATATTATTGTATCCGGCAATAATAGTGTATTCGTAATATAATTTATATTTATACACATCATTACTTAAAAATAAATAATCATCGATATTATTATTTTTATTTAAAATTTGTTTTGCGGAATCATAAAATAATTTGGAAACTTTATTTTGTCCTAAGTGTCTATAATGAGATATTAATTCGTGTAATGCTTCTAATCTATCAGGCAAATAATTATAAGCATCTAATAAAGCATTTATATATTCAGGTATATTTTTCAGTTGTTTATAACACAACCCAATTCTATAATAACTATACCATACTTCTTGGTTCCATCCTCCAAATTTAATTCTTTTTTTATATATTTCAATAGCATTATTATAATCACCTGAATCGTGATATGTGTTAGCTAAATAAAAATGGTATCTTTCATTATTCGGTTCACCAATAATTCCGTTTGTAAGTAATTTAATATCTCTTAAAAATTTATCAGATTTAGAACCTCCATCACCATAATCTTGTATAAATAATTGATTTTTTAAGATACTTTTAGTAATATTATTAGGAGGTGTATTAATATATTCGTGAGTTACGCCCTTGTAGTTATATAACCCATTATTTTTAACAATTCTTGTATTTTGATAATAAAAATCGTCTGTTCCTTGTAAAATATGAAACGAATTAGCGGTGGATAAGATACATTTATTAAAAGTTCCAACTTTAAGAACCATATCAGCATCCATTAATAAAACATAATCTGTTAAATAATTACACGCTTGTAATGAATAATTACGGTTATACTCAAAATTCTTAAATGGTTCTTTAATAATTTTTCCAGGGATTGAATTTTTTTTAAAAAATGTTTCGATTAATTCAATTGTATCATCCGTAGAACCCGTATCACAAATACAATAATAATCAATAATAGGTAAAACCGATTCAAGCATACGAGTAATAATTCTACTTTCATTTTTTACTATCATGTTCAAACATAAAGTGTTTGGTTTATCCATTTGTAAATTATACTTTTGTTTTTTTTAAACTATTTAATTATACAAATATATATTATATATATGTCATTTACCCGATTTTATTATGATGATTGTAGAACAAAAAAACAATTACAACAATCTACAGGTCCTGGAAGATGGGCGTTGAATGTTCCAGGTAATGGAGACTCTCCTTGTTACATCGAAGACCCGCAAATTATTATGCAAAAATGGGGGGCAAATATTTGGACGAATTGTGTTAATTTAGAAAGTGAACTTTTAGGAGTAAATAAACCTTTAAGTAAAGATTGTTTGATTAAAGACAATTATCAAAAATATAAGGTTTCATCAAAACCGATTAATTACCCTAATTGTAATAATGTGTTTACAGAACAACCAAGAGCAATTATGCCGGCATGGACCGCAAGAGATTTAGAACAGGTTGACTGGTATTACCCGCCATTAAATCCTCAAGAAAATACGTGTATGTCGTTTCAAAATAATTTAAATACCAGGATTTTAGAAAAAGATAAATTCGATTCAAAGAATCCGTGTATTTATAGTTAAAAATTGTCGACATATAATTGAAAAAATATAATACATTATATATATTATGGAAATAGCATTACCAATATTGGCTTTAGGAGGTCTTTATGTAATATCAAACAGTCAATCTTATGACGAAAATAAAAAGAAAACAATTAAAAAAATGACACAAGAAAATTTTACAAATATGGGTGCTCCTCGAAATTACTTGCCTAATACAAATACTCCTTCACAAAATTTTCCTGTAACTAATTCAAAAGAACTAATTAATACCGTTGAGGAATACCCAAATCCAAATACAGCAACAGATAAATATTTTAATCAAAATTTTTTTGAAAAACAAGTTAATAACGGTAAAAAAGTTGGAAATGAACCTCAACAAATATTTTCATTGACGGGGAATTATTTAGACGGCGAACAATTTAAACACAATAATATGGTTCCGTTTGTTAAAGGTAAAATCCAAGGATATACATACACGAATGAATTTGCTGAAACTATTTTAGATAATATGGTTGGTAATGGTTCTCAAACCATAAAAAAAGTAGAACAAGCGCCGTTGTTTAAACCAGAGGATAATGTTCAATACCCTTATGGAGCACCAAATAATAGCGATTTTTATCAATCACGTGTAAACCCCGGTATGATATCAAATAATGTTAAACCTTTTGAAACTATAAATGTAGGTCCTGGATTAAATCAAGGTTATTCTACTGCCGGAAGTAATGGATTTAATTCTGGAATGGAAGCAAGAGACTTATGGTTGCCTAAAACAGTTGACGAGTTACGTGTAAACACCAACCCTAAATTAGAATATACCCTTAATAATTTAGAAGGTCCCGCCAATTCCCAAATTAAAAATTTAGGAATAATTGGTAGAGTCGAAAAACAAAAACCAGACACATTTTTCTTTAATACTCAAGATAGATGGCTTACAACAACCGGAGCTGAAAAAGGCGAAACATTAAGACCAATACAAGAGATGGGTCTTGTAAAAAGAAATAATAATTTATCAAATTACAAGGGACCTGCCGGAAGTATTGAATCCCAAGCAGGGGTTGCGCCCACAGAATATGAAATGTCAAAAAGAAACGTATTAAAATCCAAAGATATTCCCCATTGTTCCGCAAAAGGTAAAGGTCCCATTAATGACATTGAAAACTTACATAAAAGTCATACAAATTATAAAAATCATCGTTCAACCATGAATCAACCAGAAACATTAAGAAGCGGATTTGGAGGCGCAATTGGTGCGGCAATTGCTCCATTAATGGACATATTAAAACCATCCAGAAAAGAAGAAACCGTTAATAGTTGTAGAGTTTATGGAGAGGCGTCCTCTAATGTTTCGAAAAGTTATGTAATTAATAATAATGATATAACAAATACTACTGTAAAAGAAACAACCTTATATTCTCCAAATTTTTATATAAATAATCAAAAAGAAAGTATCTACGTAAATAATTATTTACCAACAGAATTAACCCAAAGAGACACGACTAATTGCGAAACTATTGGTAATGTCGGTGGGTTATCTACCCAAAATGGTCCAATGGTTTATTCTGCCGCATATAACCAACATAATAATGATATTAAATCGCAAACTATTGATAACAGACCTAACCAAGGAGGAACACAGGTATTTAATCAATCAATGAATGTTTCCATAGCAAGACAAGATTCAGATAGGTATAATAATCGTTTATTTACACCATCATCCGTAATAAAACAACCACCAACAAAAGAAAATTATGGAAGTATTAAAACTCCTCAAAGTTATGACCAGAATAAAATTGGGTGTGATAGAATACAAGGGGATCTATTACAAGCATTTAAAAATAATCCGTATACACATTCACTAACTGACTCCGTATAATTATTATAATCGTAAATATTAAAATATAAAAACATTATTTTAATATTAATAAATCAATGATTAATATTCATAATTCTATAACAGAAAAGTTGGAATACTTTCGAACCATACATAAAATACCAAACATTATATTTCACGGACCATCCGGATGTGGAAAAAGAACAATCGTCCATAATTTTGTTAAAAGCATATATGATAATAATAAAGATAAAATCAAATCTTTTGTGATGTATGTAAATTGCGCACACGGTAAAGGAATTAAATTTATAAGAGAAGAACTTAAATTTTTTGCGAAAACACATATTAATTCAAACGGAGGTTTTACATTTAAAAGTATTATTTTGTTAAACGCAGATAAATTAACTATGGACGCACAATCCGCATTACGCAGATGTATTGAGTTATTTAGTCATAACACCAGGTTTTTTATAATTGTTGAAGATAAATATAAATTATTAAAACCGATACTTTCGAGATTTTGTGAAATATACGTACACGAACCTGTTTATAATGGGACAACCCTTAATCTATATAAGTATAATTTAAATGAAACGTATCATACAAAGAGCATACACAATTTAAGAATTGAATGTTTAAAAAAAGAATTATTAAAAACAGAAGAAGGAATAATAACCGGAATAAATATAATTGAGTTGTCTACAAAATTATACGAAAAGGGTTATAATGGTTTGGATATTATTAATTTAGTTGAAAATCCCAAATTCTTAAGCATACCTCCTTGTAAACGTTATGAATTATTAATAGCGTATAATAAAGTAAGAAAGGAATTTAGAAATGAAAAGGTCTTAATGATATTTATTTTAAACTTCTTATTTTTAGAAAAAAACTACAATTTGGAAAATATTTCATTTATGTAATTTATTGTTAGTTAAAACCAAATAAAATTAAAATACAATAATATTATGGATGATTTTAATATAAGTTCACTTCACGAATCTAAAAACGAATGGTGTGCCAGGTTAATTACTATTCTAACCCCTTTTATTATTGAGGGTTATAAATCGATTTTTGACGAATCATACAAATTATGTAAAGAGAATAACGAACAAAATAAGTATTTGATGACATTTCAAAATTTCATATCTAGAGTTCCAAAATGGAACCCTTCAATTATTGAACAAGAAAAAAAACGAATTTGTGAAAAAAGCGGTTGTAATTATTTAGAAGATTTAGTCACTTGCGTACATATTATTCAACTTAAAATTTTAACTAGTATGCGCGCTGGAAATAAACAAAAAAAGATTGATATTAATATTCCCAAACTCGAAGAATTTATTCATAAAATATATATTAATGTGGCAAGGAAACTTTATAAAAACGTATATTTATTCGAAATAAATATCTCACCTTTACAAATTCAAAAATATAATAGAGAAATGGAAATAATAGTTCAAGAATGTATTTTAAATACTATAAGAGACAGTATTCCGGTTGAATCTATTTTAAAAGCATATATGGATGAAACAATCGAAGAAGAAGTAATTGAAGAAATCAAAGAACAAGTAATTGAAGAAGAAATACCCGAAAATAACGTGTCTAGCAATTTACAATCAACTAGCAAACCAAATAATGAACCAGTATGTGAACCAGTCGTTGAGACACCAACATACTAAATTAACATTTAATGACACAGATTATACACGAGACTTAAATAATAATGATAGTAATGTAAACGCACCAAAAACAATTGAACGACTAGAAGAATTAAGCGAGTATAGAAATAAACAACGACAATTAGAAAGCGATGATGAGGACGATGATGTTATTAAACTTAAGATTTCGGACCAAGATATAAATTTAGACTGTTTTGACATTAATAATATAGATGAACCAGAAACCAATTTACCCGATTTATTAATTGATGACGTTGAATTATTAGAATAATTTAGTCAATTCGTAAAATACAAAATAAGATTATGAGATTTCATTTTAAAATGAATAATATTTTTGTATTTGCTACAATAATTTCCATCGTTTTTTTTATTTCAAAGTTTATTGAAATGAGATTTGTTGAAAAAGAAAGCAAACCTTTAAAGTTATTAATACGTGACACCTTATTAGTATATTTTGCGGTTATTGTTGGAAATTTTTTAATTGACCAATTAATGCCTGTAATGAATTTAACTGATAGTATGCGTGCTCCAGTTGTGTTTACGGATAATCCAGAATTTTAATTATTCTATCCGATGATTTCTTCATTACCGATATTTAATATTTTTGGTGTCAATTCATAAAAAATGGACTGATGAACACACCTTTTTCGTATCACATAAAAATACCATTGACTAAAAGAATAATGGTAACAATAATTATCAAACCAATATTCGGCATAATTAGGGTCGAAATCTTTCTCATAAAAATTTTTTATCAAATTATTAATCATATTTGATAAAAAATGGTTTTCTCTAAAACTTAATATTATATTTATTAATTCAAACGGTAAATCGCGCATTATTATAGTATTATATATAGTATACTTTTTATATCAGTTATGCTGTAAATATAAACGTAACTTAAATTAAAATAGGCAACGCATCAATATTAAAAATAGTTTCATTTTTAGGTATTTTTTTATTACTGATACTAAACGAACTAAATTCTTTTCTTTCGAGTTGTGCTTGTGGAGTATGATTATGAACGTGTCTTGCTATCATTTTATATAATTTAAAATCAGGATACCGTTCCATTCCATTATTTTTATAAAGTAGATTTACACCCCTATCATCTAAACACCACTCAACAATTAATTTAACTATAGGGTCACATTTTGTTAAATCTTTAATTTCATAAATATCATCTACTACATAATCAAATATAGAGCATGCGAGTCGACACAAATCAAAACTAAAATTTGGTTCTAATCTTGGTTTATTTTCATTAAAATATGGTTCGGTATTATATTGTGTTGACGCGTCACCATTAGTATTAAAACTATCACTACAAAATATTTTATTATTAAATTTATAAATACTTCTACCAAAATCTATAATTTTAAATATCTTTCCAAAT
>JGI12421J11937_10000261_pt1 | contig 19706 bp, 17 predicted proteins | sample LakErihyJuly2011_2_FD_11937 | JGI IMG/M metagenome (IMG submission 11937)
TGTTCAGTTCATTCAAACAAGCCGTAATTTTTATGATTGCTAATGGAACGCTGAACGAATTCAAACCCAGAATTGTTTCCATTAGTGATGAAACCATAAAACAGGGATGGTTTAACAAGCAAGAATTTGAAGCGCTTGTTGAGCGATTTGAATATTGACAATTATCTTTTCCATAAGTATTAGCTTTTATTTATAGTTTATTTAGTGTAAAAACTCTTTTTTAGGTGTATTTTTGCAAAAATGCATCTAAAAACAATGCCTCAAAACACGCTCGAAACAGAAATTGAAGATAAAAAAGAACTGTATAGCTACCAAAAAGGAGATATAGAAACCATCTTCGAACGATTAGAAAATGCGCCAAGCAACTACCATTTATTGTATCAATTGCCTACTGGTGGTGGCAAAACGGTAGTTTTTTCAGAAATCGTCAGACAATATTTGTCTAGACATGATAAGAAAGTGGTGGTCTTGACGCACCGCATCGAGTTGTGTAAACAAACTTCAAAAATGTTGAAGGGTTTTGATGTGTCCAATAAAATCATCAACAGTAAAGTAAAAGAATTGCCTGATCAAAACGATTATTCGTGTTTTGTGGCAATGGTCGAAACTTTGAAAAACAGAATCAACGACGAAAAATTACATCTTGACAACATCGGACTGGTAATCATTGATGAAGCCCATTACAATTCCTTCCGAAAATTATTAAGTTCGTTCAAAAATGCTTTCATTTTAGGAGTTACAGCAACGCCTTTGAGTTCGAATATTAAGTTACCAATGCACGAAAATTACGACGAATTGATAGTAGGTGACACTATAAGCTCTCTAATTGATAACGGATTTTTGGCAAAAGCAATCACTTATAGCTACGATGTAGGGTTGACATCCTTAAAAGTAGGAATCAATGGCGACTATACGGTAAAATCTTCGGATGATTTGTATACTAACATGGCGATGCAGGAAAAGTTATTGCATGCGTACACGGAGAAATCATTGGGCAAAAAAACCCTAATCTTCAATAACGGAATCAATACTTCGTTGTATGTTTATGAAACCTTCCGCGAAGCAGGATTTATCATTAGACACCTTGACAATACCAGTAGCATTGAGGAGCGCAAAGATATTTTACACTGGTTTAAACACACACCTGACGCAATCTTAACCTCGGTAGGCATCTTGACTACGGGATTTGATGAACCCACAGTGGAAACAATTATTCTTAATAGAGCCACAAAATCATTGACATTATACTTCCAAATGATTGGTCGTGGATCTAGAAAATTGTCTACTAAAGATACATTTAACGTAATCGACTTGGGCAATAACGCAGCACGTTTTGGGCTTTGGAGTGAGCCCGTAAATTGGCAACACATATTCAAATCACCAGAATATTATTTAGAAAACTTGCGTGATGACACTGAAATTGAATTGTATTTTAAATATACGATGCCTACTGAATTGCGGGCTAAATTTAGCAAAACTGAAATCGTAACTTTCGGTGTTGAAGAAGAACACAAATTAATTATCGCTCAAAATTTGCGTTCCAAAGTAGTTTTGGATAAATCATTAGAACAACATGCAGCAATGTGCGTTGACAATACGGAGGATTTACGAGATGCAAAGGCCTTATTCAAAGAGTTAGAACCAGACATAGAATGCCGATTGAAGCGTTATGCCAAATGTTTAAGTCAATGCAGTAAAAACTACCGCGAATGGCTCGTGGAGGACTATAAACAGAAACTTATACTGTTGATAGGGAAGAAGTATCGCGAAAAAATCATGAACGAAGCGGATTGATTTTAGATTGCAGCTGGAATTAAATAAATTTATTCGGGGATAATTTTCAAATACAACAATTTTATAAAATAGTAAAGCTACAAAATGACAAAACAATTCTCTGATTTAGGAATTCAAGAATCAATTATAAAAGCGCTTCATGATTTAAAAATTGTAGTTCCTACTGAAATTCAGCAAAAAACAATTCCGCTATTTTTGGCAAATTCGCATGATATTGTTGGTCTTGCCAAAACTGGAACAGGAAAAACAGCTGCTTTTGGCTTGCCTTTATTGCAATTAATTGATAGCAAAATTTCGGATATTCAAGCCATTATTTTGGTCCCAACACGAGAATTAGGACATCAGATTTATACTAATTTAGACGCTTTCGCAAAATACCTACCAGAAGTTTCCATTGCGGAAACTTGTGGAGGAATTCCCATAAAACCACAAATCGAACGATTGACTTCGCCAACACATATTGTAGTGGCAACGCCCGGCAGATTGATTGATTTAATTCAGCGTAAAGCGATAAACTTAAAAGAAACTCGATTTTTAGTTTTGGACGAAGCTGACGAAATGGTTACTATTTTAAAAGAAAGCTTAGAGGAAATTATCGCCGAATTGCCCAAAAACAAAAAGACATTTCTATTTTCGGCAACAATGCCGGGAACCATAAAACAATTGATCCAAAACTACTTAAATAAAAATGTGGTTCAAGTTAGCGCGGATATGGAAACTATTGGAAATCAATTAATTGTTCACCAATATATTGTGGTGGATCCAATCGATAAATTGAATGTTTTAATGCATTTCTTAACTTCAAAAGATGGAGAACGTGGGATTATTTTTTGTAAAACCAAAGCAGCAGTTAATAAGCTGGCCAAAAATTTAGCCATAAATCGGTTTTCGTCAGGAGCTTTGCACGGGAGCTTATCACAGGGAATCCGTGACCGAATTATGGAACAATTTCGTGAAGGACACATCAATATATTAGTTGCAACAGATTTAGCAGCAAGGGGAATTGACGTGGCGGCAATTTCTTATGTGGTGAATTACCATTTACCAGATGTATATGAAGTGTACGTTCACCGCAGCGGAAGAACCGCCAGAGCTGGCGCAAAAGGATTTTCGTTAACCGTTTTACAACAAGAAGAAGTTACTGAAATTGCAGATTTCGAAAGGGAATTAGGAATTAAATTCACTAAATTTCAAAAACCAACGGTGGAAAATATTGAAGAAAATAACGCCATATTATGGGCAAAGCAAATCTTTAAAACGAAACCAAATCACGAAGTCACAGTCGATCTTAAAAATAAAATCAAAACTATTTTTCATCATTTGACAAAGGACGAATTGATTGAAAAATTGTTAGCCAATCAATTGTATCAAAACAAAACAGATTTAACTAAAGATAAACCTGTTAAGAAATTCAAAAACTAAATTTTGTAGCTGAATTTAATAGTACTTTTATAGAATATTCACAATTATAAAGTTTTGATATGCAAATAGTAATAATAGGAGGTGGTTTTGCTGGCGTCAATTTAGCCAAAGAACTAGTGAATCAAAAAGATATTGAAGTAACTCTTATCGACAAAAACAACTACAACTTTTTTGCACCACTAATATATCAGGTCGCTACGGCATATTTGGAACCTTCAAGCATCAGTTATCCCTTTAGAAAATTATTTGCTGGCAAAAAAAATCTACAGTTTCGTTTGGGCGAATTGCTGTGTGTAATCCCTGACGAAAATAAAATCATCCTCAACAACGGCGAATTGAATTACGATCACTTAGTTTTTGCCACGGGAGCCGAAACGAATTATTTCGGAATGGAAAATGTAAAGAAAAACGCTATTCCGATGAAAACGCTAAATGATGCCATCGAAATGCGCAATACCTTGTTGAAAAATCTAGAAAAAGCAGCTATTTGCAAAGACATTCGAAAAAGAAGAAAACTTTTGACTATTGTAGTTGCTGGCGGCGGACCAACGGGAGTGGAAGTTTCGGGTATGTTAGCTGAAATGAGAAAAAGTATTTTGCTTAAAGAATATCCAGAACTATCTACAGCTGCTAGTCAAATTTATTTGGTCGATGGTGGCGATGCTTTGTTAGCGCCAATGAGCAAGCAATCACAAGAAGATACGCTTGAAGCGGTAACCAAATTGGGAGTTGCTGTAAAACTAAACGCAACAGTGACGGATTATGTGGATGATATCGTCTATTTTGCCAATGGCGAAACCATACACACTAAAAACCTAATTTGGGCGGCTGGAATTACCGCTAGAGAATTTGAAGGTATTCCTAAAGAAAGTTATGGTCGGGGCAAACGAATGCTGACCGATGCCTTTAATAAAGTGAACGCAACTAAAAACATCTATGCCATTGGTGATACCTGTATACAATTGACTGATGTCGATTTTCCACACGGTCATCCTCAAGTAGCACAAGTAGCAATCCAGCAAGGTATTAATCTTGCAAACAACTTCAAATTAATACATCAAAAGAAGACGCTTAAATCGTTTAAATATTATGACAAAGGCTCCATGGCAATTATAGGAAAGAATAAAGCTGTGGTAGATTTACCGAAGCCCAAATTACATTTAAAAGGTTTCGTTGCATGGATGATTTGGTTATTCGTTCACTTGATTTCCTTAATTACGTATCGCAACCGAATTAACACTTTTTATAATTGGATGATTGCTTATTTTTCAAAAGATCAATCTTTACGAATGATTATTAGGCCAGAAAAAAGATTGAAAGACAATGCGTAACATTATTACAGGCCTTTTTCTATTTTACATAATATAAATTATAGTGCAAATTACAATTCACAATTGTTTTATAATTGAACCGTAAACATAATTTTTTTTTATAAAAAAAGCGTTATCAATTATACATGATAGCGCTTTTTTCTATTACAACGACTTTTTTTATTTTACCGAAAACGGAATATTCCATTTTTCCCAACTTAAAATAATATTATTTTTATTAATGGTATAAACTAAACTTTCAGTACTTGATTCTACAGCTTTTTGCTTAACAGTAACTCGCAACTGATCGTCTTTTTCTTTATAATCATACGTTCCAGATTGTTTCGCCACTTTATTAAAAATAAGCACACATTCTTTTTCACTTGGTATCACAAAAAAAGAATATTTACCAGCTGGCAATGTTGAACCTTCAATAGTAAGATCTTTGTCGGTTTCAATCGTCGTGGCTGCATTGGCACCCGCTCTCCAAATTTTACCAAATGGAACCAATTCTCCCCAAATAACTCTACCTTTTACAAAAGGACTACTGTAATTAATGGTAATTGTGGCACCGTTAATTTGACCTGTTGCGCTCGCTGCTGGACTTGCAGGCTTATTTTGTGCATTGACTAAAGCTACAGTCAATAATGCAAAAAATAAAAATTGAATTTTCTTTTGTAATCCCATAATTTAAAATGTTTTAGTTGAAGTTATAAAATTAAAATATCTCATTCATATTTGCTATAATTTTGAATAATTTTAAGAAAAGATTAGGAAATTTATAAAATGATTGTTTTGCGCTTTGAATGACAGTATTATAATTTATTATTCATTATTTTTACATTTTACTATACTAATTCTATATGAACACAATTGCTGAACACATTGCTGATTTTTTAAAAAAATATCCACCATTTGATAATTTAAATTTTGAAGAATTATCCGAAATCGCAACTAGTATTCGGGTTATTAACTTAGAAAAGCACAAAATTTTATTTCAAATAAATGATATTTTGCACGATAGCTTTTACGTTGTTGCTTCAGGAGTTGTAAATTTATCCGTAATTGCAGATGCTGAGGAAACACTGTTAAACAAATGTTTTGAGGGCGATGTTTTTGGCTTACGTCCTTTTTTTGCTAAGAATAATTATATGATGACTGCAAAAGCACGTGAGGAAAGTATTATTTATGCTATTCCTATTGCTACTTTCAGACCTTTTGTAGCCAAAAATTCAAAAGTTTTAGATTTCTTATTGCAAAGTTTTGCCTTGAACACAAGCAATCCTAATGATAAAGAGAATTTACACGGAAAATTAATTTCTGATACTGTATACTATTCGGATCAACAATCAGAAATGCAATATTTTCAGTCCTTAAGCTATAATGTCACTCCTTTAAAAGCTACAGTTTCTAGCGTTGTACAAGAAATTGCTATTCTAATGACAAATTCAAACAGTAATAGTGTTATTGTATGTGAAAATAATTATCCTATAGGTTTTGTGACCACGACAGATATGTGCTTTAAGATTGTATCTGGTAGCTTTCCGATTTCAGCGACAATTGATAAAATTATGTCTTCTCCGGTGGTTACTGTTGTAGAAAACGTTTCTTTAGCCGAGGCTCAGCTATTAATGCTAAAATACAATGTAAGTCATTTATGCGTAACGCAAGATGGAACTGACAAATCGGAAGTCAAAGGTGTTATTTCTGAACACGATTTGATAGTAGCTCAAGCCAGTAATCCTGGGGTTTTAATTAAAGAAATCAAACGATCTCAGTCACCAAAAGATCTTCGATTAATTCGCGAACGATTAACGGATTTAATTCAAAAATCAATACATAAAAACATCCCACTCTCTCATATCAATACTATTGCAAGTGAAATAAATCTTGCTATTATAAAACGCTCCGTTGAGTTATCTATATTGGATTTAGGCTCCCCTCCTGTTCGTTTTGCATGGCTGAGCATAGGAAGTCAAGGAAGAAAAGAACAATTAATACCTACGGATCAAGATAGCATTTTGATTTTCGAAGATGTGATAGCTGATAAATATAGAGATGTTAAAGACTATTTTCTAAAATTAGGAAAAAGAACGACTGCTATTTTAGAAAAAGTTGGCTATCCATCTTGTCCGCATGGACACATGGCAAGTAATATGCTTTGGTGTAAATCACTGACAGACTGGACTAAACAATATAATAATTGGATTAACACTCCAGGTGAAAACAGCAACGAGTTAAGCAGCATTTTCTTTGATTTTGAAATCGCTTTTGGAGAACAAAAAATTGAAGCAGCTATTGAAAACGTCATTTTTAATAATGTTAAAAATAATGTTTTATTTTTCGATTTTCTCGGAAACGATGCGCTAAGAAACAACTCGGCATTAAGCTTTTTTAAGAATATTATTCTTGAAGAAGAGGGAATCTATAAAAATAAATTTGATATAAAAACGCGGGCCTTATTACCACTGATTGATGGGGCTCGACTTTTCAGTCTATCGTATAATCTTCGTGGAGTGAACAACACCTTTCTTAGATTCAAACAATTAGCAATACTTGATCCCCGGAATAGTGAAACTTATCTAAATTGTGCAGAAGCATTTTTAACTTTATCAAAATTTAGAACTTTAGAAGGATTAACTAATGATAATTCAGGCCAATATATAAATTATAAAGAATTATCAAAAGTGGACAAAGAAAATCTAAAAAATGCGCTGGCACCAATGAAAGAACTTGAAGAGTTAATCAAAACCAAGTTTCAACTTACCCAATTTTCATAATAATGTTAGACTGGATAAAAAATATAAATAAAGAATATCCTGAATTTTGGAAAAATTACCTTTCTAAATTTGAGGAAAAATCAAATCGATTTGTCATCTTGAGTACTGAAACCTCGGGATTGAGCTTGAGTAAAGACGTGATTTTGTCTATCGGGGCTTTTGCAGTTATTAATGATAGTATCCTAATTGCAGACAGTTTTGAGACTATAATAGCACAATATAGATTTTTTCACGATAATGGAATTTCAAATGAATTCACGGTAGAAACCAAAATGAAAAAAATGGCTGAACCTGATGGTATTAATGCGTTTGTAGATTTTATTGGAAATTCAGTGCTGGTAGGACATCACATCGATTTTGATGTTGAAATGATTAATGTTGCGTTAGAAAAATTGGGTTGCAGTAGATTAAAAAATGAAGCTTTAGATATTGATATCATGCATCGCAAATTACAAGATATCAATAATAAACAATTTTCACTGGAAGAATTGTGTGCTATTTACAAAATACCAAAAAGTGATCGGAATTCTTCCTCCGAAGATGCTTACAAAATTGCATTACTTTTCCTGAAACTAAAATCACGATTAGGATTGTAATTTAAATTGTAATGATTTGCTCAAATCGTCCGTGATGACTTATTGATAAAGGCCTTGTACTAAAAGTTTTATTTTCGAAAAGGCTTGGTATTCCTGCTGTTTTACGGATGTTTTTGCAATTTTTTAATGTTTTAATACTGTCAAAATCCTTTACATTTGCAACAGCAATGGTATTTATAAATTGGGACGTAATCGTGGTTTTTGTATAGTACACTTGCTTTTTTATCCTTACTTTTCCAAAAGTTATTCCAGCGCTAGTTTCTAAATCAAAACATTCTAGTTGTGAAGGAAAATACCCTCTAATCAATGTTTGTCGATTATAAATTTTATAAGCCGCCTCCTTCCTACTCCATAAATTCCAAACCATAATTTCAGGATTCATTGCCTTTTTTACAAGCAATTGCTCGTTTTCTGTAAAAATTTTATCCAAAAATCCTTTTCTTCTCCAATTGCTTTCTTGTCGGGCTAAAGCCAAATCGACGATGTCATTACCAATCATTTTTCGGATAATTTGGTTTCAATAATTTCAATTGTTGATTTTACGTCAAGCATTCGTTCCATAGATTGGTTGTCAATCACTATAGAAAATTCCTCTTCAATATCTAAAATCACATCTACTAAATTTGCCGAGTTAATATGCAAATCATTAATGAAATCAGTTGTTTCGTTAAGATGATTAAAGGCTTCCTGATTTTTGATATACGGTTTTACAATTCCCTTTAACTTATCTATTAAATCTAGTTTGTTCATGTTTTAAATGTTTTTTTTTATATTTTGAATTTTTTAAATAGCAGACATCCGTTTACATCGCCAAAACCAAAACTAGCTTTTGCGATGATAATCAATTCTTTTTTAATCAATACTTGAGGGATTTTTGAAACATCAATTACATCAGTAATTTCAGGATGTAAATCCTCACAGTTTATATTCGGAAAAATAAAACCTTGATGCAATTGTAAAACCGATGCCACACTTTCAATACTTCCAGCTCCTGACAAGCAATGACCCACCATCGATTTCAAAGAATTTATATACGGAAAATCTTCTCCACTCCTATTCAAAGCCGCACTCCAATTTTGAATTTCTAGACTATCTTTTGAAGTAGCTGTTAAATGTCCGTTGATGGCATCAATCTCGTTGGGATGAATTCCTGCGTTTTCGATAGCGCTTTTCATACATCTTTGTACCGCAATAGGATTTGGAGCCGTCATCGTTCCCAGGCCACGTTGCCCGCCCGAATTTATGTTACCACCAAGAACTTCTGCATAAATTTTGGCTCCTCTTGCCAAGGCAGTCTCTAAATCTTCCAGAAGCAATGCTCCTGCCCCACTACTTGGCACAAATCCTGAAGCAGTTGCGGACATTGGTCTTGAACCTTGTTCAGGCGATTCGTTATGCTTAAAAGTACATACTTTCATAGCATCAAAACCTCCCCAAATATACGGTCCTGAATCGCTTGTACTTCCCGCCAAAATCCGTTTTGCTTGACCTAATTTTATTCGTTCAAATGCCATCAAAATACTTTCTGTGCCAGTTATGCAGGCGGATGAATTGGTTGTTACTTGATTTCCCAATCCTAATTTTCCACCTAAATACGCACTCACACCACTATTCATGGTTTGTGCCACGGCCGTACTTCCTAATCTTCGGGTTTGAAAATCGTCAATTTTATAGATACTTTCCCTGAATTTATCAATTCCCGACGTTCCAGTTCCAAAAATGGTTCCGCTATCCCAATCGGGTTCAGCGTAGATTTCCATTGGTAAACCGGCATCTTTCCATGCGTCAATGCCAGCAATAACTCCGTATAATATTCCTGATGAGTAAAAATTGCGTAATTCTAATTCTGTAAAATACTGCAATGACAATTCTGTGGAAACATTCGGTTTTCCTGCAATTTGACAGGAGAATTGCAATCGTTCCAATTCGGCATCGTGCTTTATACCTGAAATCCCGTTTTTAATAGCATTGATAAACGCGTCAAGTCCTACTCCATTTGGAGCAACAACACCTAGACCAGTAATAACAACACGTTTATTCATATAAATTCAATAAATCAATTGTAATGGCAATAGCAATTTAAATTCCCCCTTTGGGGGTTAGGGGGCTCATCATTCCAGAAATAATGCCACTGCAAACTTCTTCTCCCTTTTCATTCTTCATTATAACTTTACATTTTAATTTACCAAATCTAAAGTATATTTTTTCAGAAATAACTACTACCTTTTCTTTTGGATAAACCGGTTTTAAAAAATCAATTTCAGTTGAGGTTAAGGCAATTGCTGTAGTTTTATTGAATGTATCATTCAATAAGAAAATTCCTAAACACACAACTCCTATTTGCGCCATTACCTCAGTTAAAATTACTCCCGGTGTGACAGGATTATCCTTAAAATGACCTTTATAAAAATTCAAGTTTTCATCAAAAGTATAGCATCCTTCCACTCCATTTTCATCGATATGCAACAATTCATCTACAAACAAAAAGGGTTTTGAATAGGGTAGTTTTGCTATGATTTCTTTTTTTGTCATATTCCTACTTTATTCCCCCTTTGGGGGTAAGGGGGCTTAAAATTGTAATAAAACCTTTTGAGCTGAAAATCCTGGGCCAAAACTTAGCATTAATCCTTTTTCCCCTTTTTTGGGTTTACTATCTATAATTCGTTCTAGTACATATAAAACAGTGGCGCTCGACATGTTTCCGTACAATCGCAATACTTCTTTCGTGTCATCAATATTTTTGCCTAAATCAGCAAACAAACCTTCTACAGTTTGCACAATTTTTTTTCCGCCGGGATGGAAAACCAAATGATCTAAATCTTCCATTTTCAAATAATTTTGAGCCAGAAAAGGATGAATAATATCCGGAAAATGAGAAGCAATAGTTTCAGGAACATCGATATCTAGAACCATTTGTAATCCTGAATTCGTCAGTTTGAAACCCATTAAATGTTCAGCATCGTAAAAATGATACATTTCTTCATCCAGTATTTCTGGACCTTCATCGTCGATATGTGACGAAAGCAAAACGCATGCGGCACCATCGCCGAAAATTGCTGCGCTAACAATATTTGCCATCGAAAAATCATCTAGCTGAAAGGTAGCAGTTGGACTTTCAACAGCGATTACAGCTGCCCTTTTTCCGGGATTGGCTTTCAAGAAATTTTTAGCATAAATAATACCGGAAATACCAGCAGCACAACCCATTTCGGTTACTGGAAGCCGAACAATATCTTGACGCAACTGTAATTTATTAATTAAATAGGCATCCAAAGAAGGAATCATGATTCCAGTGCAGCTTACCGTGATGATATAATCTAAATCTTCTGGATTCCAATGGGCTTTTTGCAATGCTTTTTCTAATACTTTAGTTCCCAAATCAATCACTTCACGGACATAAATATCATTTCTTTCTTCAAACGAAGTATTAGTGAAAACTTCGATTGGACCCATAATAGAATAGCGCTTATCCACAGCCGCCCCTTCAAATATTTTCTTTACTTTACGTATAAATCGTTCGTCTTGTCCTTCAAGCCAAGCATCAAGAAACGGCAGTATTTCCTCAGTTTTTCTAGAATATTTAGGCAATTGTTTAGAAACACATTTAATTTTTACACTCATATTTTTTTTAACTTTTGGATGAAAGGCAAATAGATAATAGATTAAAATTTATACTTCTTTTATCTCTTTATCTATTATCTTGATGTCTTTTTTTATAATCCATTGGAAACGGAAAGCCCATTTCCATTTAATTTTATAATTAATTAGCTTTATTTTTTTTGAAAAACGTACTAATTCTTCTTTTTTAAAACCTCTTAGAATAGAAACTAATCCATCTTCTTTTGACATTGTATTCAATCGAAATGCGAAACATAAACCTTGAAATAATCGATAAGCCAACGCACTTCTATGCAAATCATTGATGACAATTCCAATTCTTGAATTGCTATTAAAAACAGTCATTAATCTTATAATTTCATCATCTTTGAAATGATGTAATGTCAATGTGCAGAGAACAATATCGTACTTTAATTCTTCGAATTGTTGACTAAAAATATCAGCGCATCGATAACTTATATTTGGATAATTTCCAGACAATTGTTTAGCATGACTGATGGTAAAATTATTTGCGTCTACTCCTATTAATCTAAATTTATACTTCTGTTTTAATCCATAATCTGCTACTATTCTTAGCATATCACCATTGCCGCAGCCTACATCCACAATGGTAAATTCAGTTGTTTTAGGAACTTTCCCAATCAGTTCTTTAACTCCTTGTAAAGTTAGTTGGTTTCCACCCAAGAGCTGGTTTATTTTAGCAATTTTATCCAAGGCATCACGTAAGATTTCACCTTCCATTTCAAAATTGTCCATAATTTCAGGCTCATCGGATCTGTATTTTGTATTTATAGCCATTTACGAATTTAAAATTATTGGTTTTCCGTGCGTTTTTTTAATAATTATGGGCAATATTGATGGGAATAAGACTACTAATTGGATCAGAATAGCGGCTAGTTTTTCCTTTTGTAATATTTTGGACAAAAATCTACCTGTAGCCAGTCTATTTTTAAAATTTTCATTCCAAACTTGTGAATACTTTTCTTCCAATACTTTTCGAGAACTAATTTTATTCTCGAAAAAATCGATAATTAATTCAGAAGCAATTTTAGCGCTGTGAATAGCCATCGCCATCCCATTGCCGCACAAAGGATGAATCAATCCAGCGGTATCGCCAATCATTAAAATATGGTTTTCGACGGTATTTTTTTTGTCAAATGAAATTTGGCTTATAGTTAAAGGTTTTTCAAAAATGAGTTTACAATTTTCAAAAATGTTCTTTAATTGCGGATTTTTACACAGTACCTTTAACTGAAATTCCTCGATGTTTTTATACTTCTTAAAACTTTCATAATCGGCAAGATAACAAATATTAATTGTGTTATTTTCTACTTTTGAAACGCCACAATAACCTCCTTTAAAATTATGTAAACCAACTACATCACTAGGAAATTCTCCCGAATAATGTGCTTTTACGCCAAGCCACGGAGCATTTTTTAGAAAGAAATTGCGATTCATTTTTTGGTCAATATTGGAACGTTTTCCGAAAGCACCAAGCACAATTCTTGATTTTATTTCTAAATTATTAGCAGTCAAAATAGTGAACGAATCATCGTTGAATTGAATGTCAACTACAATGTCTTGAATAATTTGGCAACCATTTAAAACTGCTTTTTTTGATAAGTAATAATCTAATGTATAGCGACTTATACCGAAACCTCCAAGAGGTAAATCACCAGAAATGGTTTTCCCTTCGGCAGTAGAAAATTCTAATTTTGAAATAATCGAAGGTTTTAGGTCAGCTATTTCAATTCCCAATCCTTCGAAATACGGTAAAACTTCATTTGAAATGTACTCTCCGCAAACCTTATGTTTTGGGTATTGATTTTTTTCAATCAATATAACTTTTAAACCTGATTTTGACAAATGGATCGCACTAGTCAAACCAGCTAAACCTCCACCAATGATTGTTACATCGCTATTTGTTGTCATATACTGGCTAATTTAGTAAATAATTAGACTCGTTTCTTGTGTAAGTACTATATTTCGTAAATAAAAAAAGCGAGATAGAAAATCTACCTCGCTTACAAATTTGATTTAGTGGGAATTAAACCTCTAAAGTGTCTATCGTTTTATGAAATTATCCGATTTTTTTCATGGCAGTCATTGATTCTCGCAACCAAGCTCCGATATCTTCAATAGGATGTTGACGAATTTCATTGTTTACTGCTATCAGCACAGCGTTATCAACAGCGTTTGAAGTTGAAAAAGGTTTACCAATAATGTTGGTTTCTACTTTTTTCATAAACTCAGTCAATAAAGGTTTACAAGCGTGATCAAATAGATAACAACCGTATTCTGCGGTATCAGAAATTACTCGATTCATTTCGAATAATTTTTTTCTAGCGACGGTATTTGCAATTAAAGGTAATTCGTGTAAAGACTCGTAATAGGCAGATTCTTCGATAATTCCTGATTCGGTCATTGTTTCGAAAGCCAATTCAACTCCAGCTTTTACCATTGCAATCATTAAAACGCCATTGTCAAAATATTCCTGCTCTGAAATGTGTGCTGCAGTTGGAGCTGTTTTTTCAAAATTTGTTTCTCCTGTTGCTGCTCTCCAAGTTAAAAGATTGACGTCATTATTAGCCCAATCTATCATCATATTTTTCGAGAATTCTCCAGAAATAATATCATCTTGATGTTTTTGAAACAAGGGACGCATAATATCTTTCAATTCTTCGGCGAGTTCATACGCTTCAATTTTTGAAGGATTATTCAAACGATCCATCATATTGGTAATTCCGCCGTGTTTCAAAGCTTCGGTAATGGTTTCCCAACCGTATTGAATTAACTTTGAAGCATAAGCAGGTTCGATTCCTTTTTCGACCATTTTGTCGAAACACAAAATAGAACCGGTTTGCAACATGCCACAAAGAATGGTTTGTTCTCCCATCAAATCTGATTTAACTTCGGCTACAAAGGACGAACGTAATACGCCAGCTTTATTCCCGCCAGTTGCTACCGCATAGGCTTTGGCTTGAGCCAAACCAAATCCGTTAGGGTCATTTCCTGGGTGCACAGCAATTAATGTTGGCACACCAAAACCTCTTTTATATTCTTCACGAACCTCAGAACCTGGGCATTTTGGAGCACACATAATTACCGTGATATCTTTGCGTATTTGCATTCCCTCCTCAACGATATTGAAACCATGAGAATAAGCTAATGTTGAACCTTGTTTCATTAAAGGCATAATAGCCGTTACTACCGCAGTATGTTGCTTGTCGGGAGTAAGGTTGCAAACTAGATCAGCTGTTGGGATTAATTCTTCGTAAGTTCCTACTTTGAAACCATTGTCTGCAGCATTCATAAAAGAAACTCTTTTTTGAGCAATTGCATCGGCACGCAAAGCATAAGAAATATCAAGACCTGAATCTCTCATGTTCAAACCTTGGTTCAAACCTTGAGCGCCACAGCCTACGATGACTACTTTTTTTCCTTTTAATGCCGAAATGCCATCTGTAAATTCGGATTGATTCATGAATTCGCAAACGCCTAATTGTTCTAATTGTAATCTAAGTGGTAATGAATTGAAATAATTTGCCATTTTTTTTGTTTAATTTATGATTGTAATTGGTCTAACAATGTGGTTACTTCCATTTTTTCTTTGGAAACAGATATTCTTCCGGAGCGCACAAATTGCATAATTCCGAAAGGTTTTAATTTGTTGTATAAATCGTTGATTTCAGCATGTTTTCCTGATTTTGAAATCACGAAAAAATCTCTTGAAACGGTTACAATTTCGGAATGACTCTCCTTAATGATATTTTGAATTTGTCTTTCATCGAAAAGTAAGCTAGATTCTATTTTAAAAATAGCACTTTCAAGAAAGATGGTTTCCTCATCTGTGTGATAAAAAGCTTTGATGACTTCGATTTGTTTCTCGATTTGTCCTACGATATTTTGAACCCATTTTTCAGTAGTATTTACTACAATTATGAAACGAGAAACATTTTCGATTTCCGATTCGGATACATTTAGACTCAAAATATTGATGTGGCGTTTTAAGAATATACCTGAGATTCTATTTAAAAGACCAACGTTGTTTTCTGAATACACAGAAATGGTGAATGTTTTATTTTCCATAATATTAGCTTAATCTGATGTCAGAAACCGATGCTCCTGTTGGAATCATTGGGAATACATTATTTTCTTTTTCAACCATAACTTCAAGGAAATAGGAATCTTTCGAAGCCATCATTTCGGCAACGGCTTCATCGAGGTCTTCTCTTTGGGTTACTTTTTTGGCTTTGATGTAATACCCCTCGGCAATGGCAACAAAATTTGGATTGATCATTTCTGTTGAAGCGTACCGATTGTCAAAAAACAATTCTTGCCATTGACGCACCATTCCCAAAAACTCATTGTTAAGTACTACTATTTTGACTGGAACTTTGGTTTGAAAAATAGTTCCTAATTCTTGAATTGTCATTTGGAATCCACCATCTCCAATAATGGCGACTACCTCGCGATTTGGCATTCCCATTTTAGCACCGATAGCTGCTGGCAGGGCGAATCCCATTGTTCCCAATCCGCCTGATGTTATATTACTTTTAGTAGCATTGAATTTCGCATAGCGACAAGCAAACATTTGGTGTTGTCCTACATCCGAAACGATTATAGCATCCGCTTTTGAATGCTTGTTAATCATTTCGATAGTTTCTCCCATAGAAATTCCTTTATTGTTTGTAGGAGCTAACTCTTCGTTGATAACGGTTTCTAATTCAATTTTGAATTTTTCTTTGAACTCGTTGTGCCAAGATTCGTGCGTCTTTTTTTCTACAAGCGGAATCAAAGCAGTCAATGCTTCTTTTACATTTGCCAATACGGCGACTGTTGTTTTTACGTTTTTATCAATTTCGGCTGGGTCTATTTCAAAGTGAATCACCTTTGCTTGTTTAGCATAAGTGGCCAAATTTCCTGTAACCCGATCATCAAAACGCATTCCAAGTGCAATTAATACATCGCATTCGTTTGTTAATACATTTGGCCCATAATTCCCGTGCATTCCAAGCATTCCAACATTTAATGGATGATCCGTTGGCATTGCAGAAAGTCCTAAAATAGTCCAAGCTGCAGGTATTCCTGATTTTTCGACTAAGGCTTTAAGTTCGGCTTCGGCTTCGCCAAGGATAATTCCCTGACCATAAATAATGTATGGTTTTTTAGCGCTATTGATTAAATCTGCAGCTTCTTGTACTTTTTCAAGGTTTACTATTGGTCTTGGATTGTAACTTCTGATACTTGTACATTTTTTATAACTAAATTCCATTAAATCAAACTGGGCATTCTTTGTAATGTCAATTAAAACTGGTCCTGGACGACCAGATTTAGCGATATAAAAAGCTTTCGCAATGATTTCTGGAATCTCGTGTGCATCGGTAATTTGATAATTCCATTTGGTCACAGGAGTTGATATCCCAATAATATCTGTTTCCTGAAAAGCATCAGAACCCAATAAATGTTTGCCAACTTGACCTGTGATACAAACCATGGGTGTAGAATCAATTTGAGCATCGGCGATTCCTGTAACAAGATTAGTTGCTCCTGGTCCCGAAGTTGCAATCGCAACACCAACTTTACCAGTGGCTCGTGCATATCCTTGAGCGGCATGCGTTGCACCTTGTTCGTGTCGTACTAAAACGTGATGTAACTGCTCTTTGAATTTGTACAATTCGTCATAAACTGGCATTATCGCGCCGCCGGGATAACCATAAATCAAGTCAACTCCTTCGGCTAATAAGCATCTAATTACTGCTTCAGCACCTGATATTTTATTATTTTCCATTGTTGTATTTCTTTTTAAATTGCTGATGGTTAGGCACTTGTCAGCAATGCATTTCTATTTGTCGGTTACACATCCAGTAGAGGCGCTCGATACTGATCTCGCATACTTTAATAAAACTCCTTTTGTTGCTTTTAAATCCGGTTGTACCCAGTTGGCTTTTCTTGCTGCAAACTCAGCATCGGAAATTTTTAGATTAATAGTGTTTTTAACAGCGTCAATCGTAATAATATCTCCATTTTCGATTAGTGCAATTCCTCCTCCATCATAAGCTTCAGGAGCAATATGTCCTACAACGAATCCGTGAGACCCACCCGAAAATCGACCGTCAGTAATCAAAGCTACTTTATCTCCTAAACCAGCACCCATTATGGCTGATGTTGGTTTAAGCATTTCTGGCATACCCGGGCCTCCTTTTGGACCGCAATATCTTATGACGACAACATCGCCGGGTTTAATCATTCCTTTTTCAAGACCGGGAATAACTTCGAATTCGCTTTCGAAAACAATTGCTGTTCCTTCAAAATATTCGCCTTCTTTTCCGCTAATTTTGGCAACGCAACCTTCTGGCGCCAAATTTCCGTACAATACCTGAATGTTTCCAGAAGATTTTAATGCATTTTTAATATCATGAACAATCTCTTGACCATCATTTAAATCGGGTACGGATGCTAAATTCTCGGCAATTGTTTGCCCAGTTACCGTAATACAATCTCCGTGGATATAACCTTCTTGTAACAGATATTTCATTAATGCAGGAATTCCGCCTACGGCATGTAAATCTTCCATCATGAATTTACCACTCGGTTTTAAATCGGCCAAAACTGGCGTTTTATCACTAATAGCTTGAAAATCGTCTAATGTAATTTCAATATCAACCGAATGTGCCATCGCAATTAAGTGCATCACCGCATTGGTTGAACCCGCTAAAACGGCAACAATTGTAATGGCATTTTCAAAAGCCTTCCGAGTCATGATATCTTTAGGCTTAATGTCTTTTTCTAATAAAATACGAATAGCCTTTCCAGCATCTTCACACTCTTGTAGTTTATCTTGGCTTACCGCAGGATTTGACGAGCTATAAGGTAGACTCATTCCCAAAGCTTCAATTGCCGACGCCATTGTATTTGCTGTGTACATTCCACCACAAGCACCTGGACCTGGACATGAATTTTTGATTACTCCTTTAAAATCTTCGTCAGAAATAGCATTATTGAATTTTTTACCGAGAGCTTCAAAAGCGGATACTATATTAAGGTGTTCCCCTTTCCATCGTCCTGAGTTTATAGTTCCACCATAAACCATAATTGCTGGGCGATTTACTCTTCCCATCGCAATTAAAGCTCCTGGCATATTTTTGTCGCAACCTGGAATGGCAATCATAGCATCATACCATTGCGCTCCCATGACAGTTTCAATAGAATCGGCAATGACATCTCTTGATACTAATGAAAAACGCATTCCTTCGGTACCGTTTGAAATCCCATCGCTTACTCCTATAGTATTAAAAATTAACCCTACTAAATCGGCATTCCACACTCCTTTTTTGACATCTTTAGCCAAATCATTCAAGTGCATATTGCAAGTATTGCCTTCGTATCCCATACTTACAATCCCTACTTGTGCCTTCTTCAAATCATCCTCATTTAAACCAATTCCATACAGCATTGCTTGCGCCGCTGGTTGCGTAACATCTTGTGTTATGGTTTTGCTGTATTTATTTAACTCCATTTATTTTTACTGTTTATAGTTTGTTGTTTATCGTTTATAAAGATTATCATTTCGTTTTTTTACCAAAAACAATAAACTAAAAACAACAAACATTTTATACGATTGTTGATTGTCCTATTTGAACAAAATCTTTTTTGAAATACATATCGCCTTCATTTAAAATGTAATTAGCAATAAAATCTCCAACTTCATTGGTTCCAAATTGAGAATCTACTTTTAAATCGACGGTAACGACATTAGTCAAGATTGCTTTTTCTACTGCGTCAATAACTTTTTTAGATTCTGTTGAAAGTCCAAAATGTTCCAACATCAAGGCTACGGATAGGATTGATGCTATTGGATTTGCTATGTTTTTATCTTTTGCTTCATTATAACAACCATGAATTGGTTCAAAAAGAGAATGTTGATCTCCCAACGATGCCGATGACATTAATCCTTTGGAACCTGAAATAACACTGGCTTCATCTGATAAAATATCTCCAAATAAATTATCCGTAAGTAAAATATCAAATTGTCTTGGATTCAAAATAATTTGCATTGCTGCGTTATCGACATACAAACATTCCAACGTTACCTCAGGATATTCTTTTGCAATTTCCGAAACTACCTTTCGCCATAGGCGCGAAGTTTCCATGACATTTGCTTTATCTACCAAGGTCACTTTATT
>JGI12421J11937_10000263_pt1 | contig 19672 bp, 13 predicted proteins | sample LakErihyJuly2011_2_FD_11937 | JGI IMG/M metagenome (IMG submission 11937)
GAAATACACATCAATTGAGTGCAAATTATCAAAGCTTGTTTTTAGCCGACAATAACACCTCACCGGAGATTATTTTTCCAGTAGTCTACGATGGTTTATATGCTCAAACATATGGAGGCACCACTTTTTTAATCTGTGCATCTTTGGGCGGATCAATGGTTGCTGCAGATTATGGTGTAAATGGTAAATGGGCTGGCTTGCGTGCTAAGCCAAATCTGGTAGATAAGTTTTCCGATTCAACCTTAGATTCAAGGTATTTGTTTTATCGCACGGGTCAAGTGAAGGACATTACAACTATGGCTACTTTCTCTAATGGTTATGCGCTTCCAAAATTCAAGAACAAAACGTTGGCGGGATTAAATGGCTCAAATAGTTCAAATTCTCCCCATGTTGACACTGATTTTCCTATGTTTCGTTTGGGCGATATTTATTTGATGTATGCTGAAGCTAAACACCGATCTGGAGATGCAGGTACTGCGCTTCAATATGTAAATATGTTGAGGGAAAGGGCCTACGGAAATAATGGCTATAATTTAGCCTCTGTTTCATTAAATGACATTTTAGATGAGCGCGCCAGAGAGTTGCAATGGGAAGGTACAAGAAGAACAGATCTAATTCGCTATGGTCTATTTACAAGTGGATCATATTTATGGCCATTCAAGGGTGGAGATGTTGCGGGAGCTGCTGTTTCCGATAATTTTAACCTGTTTCCACTTCCAACTTCTGATATTATTTTAAATCCAAATTTGATCCAAAATCCAGGGTATTAAATTGCTAGACTTACGCTAATGATTTTTTGATAAGGGTTTTATAAAAACACATAGTGTAAGTTTGACACATTGGATTTATTTACTTAATTTTATACTATTCAATTTGTTATTGATGCACAAATTCTTTAAATTTATTTTAAATTTTAAGTAGAGAATCGTTATGAATAAATTCAACCTCAAAGGCGTTTTTTTTTATGCTTCATTATTTCTAACTATTCTAAATTTCTATGTTTTAGGGCAGCCCGTAATGAAAGCTCCCGAATGGACTAAAAATGCAACTATATACGAAGTAAATATTCGACAATTTACTCCCGAAGGCACATTTGCTGCTTTTCAAACACATTTGCCTCGATTAAAAGAGATGGGGGTTGATATTCTTTGGTTAATGCCCATTCATCCGATTGGAGAATTAAATAGAAAAGGGAGCTTGGGCAGTTATTATGCTGTGCGCGACTACAAAGGTGTAAATCCTGAATTTGGTACAATTGATGATTTTAGAATGTTAGTCAAAGAAGCTCATAGGCAAGGATTCAAACTAATCATTGATTGGGTTGCTAATCATTCTTCTCCAGATAATAATTGGGTCTCAGAAGGTCATAAGGATTGGTACACGCTCGACTCACTTGGAAATCTTCAACCTACTATTGGCACTGATTGGTGGGATGTTGCAGACTTAAATTACGACAACAATGAAATGCGCAATGCAATGATTGACGCAATGAAATACTGGGTTCAAGAAACTGATATTGATGGCTTTAGATGTGATGTTGCTGCATCAGTACCCATGGATTTTTGGAATGAGTGTAGAAATCAATTGGATAAATTAAAACCTGTATTTATGTTGGCAGAAGCAGAAGGGCCTGAATTACATAGCGCTTTTGATATGACTTATGCGTGGGAGTGTCATCACATATACAATGATATCGCTAAAGGCAAAAAATCGAGTATAGACATACGTAAATATATAGAAGATGAAAAAAAATATCCGCCTGGAGCTATTCGAATGCAGTTCACCTCTAATCATGACGAAAATTCTTGGAATGGAACAGATAAAGAAAGAATGGGGGATGCTCGCTTTGCTCTTGCTGTTCTTAGTGCTACTTTGCAAGGAATGCCTCTTATTTATAATGGGCAGGAAGCTTCACTTGATAAAAGACTTCGTTTCTTTGAAAAAGACACAATTGATTGGTCTAAAATGAATATGGTTTCTTTTTATTCCAAATTAATGCATCTTCATCAGTCTAATGAAGCAGTTTGGAATGCTCCTTTTGGTGGCGATGTTCAATTTGTTTCCGATGGTAATGATCCCAATATTTTGGCTTTTATTAGAATAAAAAATGACCATAAAGTCCTTTGTATATTCAATTTAGCGAATACTAAATCAAACATTACATTAAATGGGGGAGAAATTTCAGGAACGTATGTAGATTTATTTTCTTTAAAAAAGAAAAAAATTAAAGAAGGAACCAAGATAAATCTTGACCCATGGGCTTATCGTATATATCATTTGTAATCCTTTTTATTCATGAATAGTCAATCGAAACCTAATTTATCTTTTTGGCAAATCTGGAACATGAGTTTTGGATTCCTTGGAATTCAATTTGGCTTCGCTTTGCAGGGAGGATATATGTCCCGAATATTTCAAACTTTAGGTGCTGAACCTGAAGATATTCCTGGATTATGGATTGCAGCACCGCTGACTGGCTTATTGGTTCAACCAATTATCGGATTTTTATCCGATAGAACTTGGTCTCCAAAGTTTGGTCGCCGAAAACCGTATTTTTTAATTGGAGCTATTTTAAGTTCATTGGCTTTGTTCTTTGTCCCTTATTCCCCTGTTTTATGGATGGCTGCAGGTTTCCTTTGGGTTCTAGATGCCTCGATTAACATCAGTATGGAGCCTTTTCGTGCTTTGGTGGCTGATCAATTGCCAGAGAAGCAAAGAAGTTATGGTTTCGTCATGCAAACCCTTATTATTGGAATTGGAACTTGGGTGGCATCTAATTTGCCTTGGTTCGTTAGTAAAATGGGGTTTACTGACAGTACCGATATGCAAGGAATTCCCAATAATGTCAAGGTGGCTTTTGGAATCGGGGCTTTTGTTTTTTTAACTAGTATTCTCTACACTATTTTTACCACCAAAGAATATCCTCCTGAGGATGAGGAGGCGTTTTACCAACAAAAGAAAAAGGGGTCCTTTTTAAAAGATTTTTTCTATTCAGTTTCTAATATGTCTTCTACTATGTTAAAATTGGGATTAGTTCAATTTTTTAGTTGGTTTGCTTTTTTTACCATGTGGAGTATGGCTACACCTGCTATAACTGAATATGTTTATCAAGCAGCAGCACCAAATAAAATCAACTTTAATTTTCTACTTCAAGCTGAGAAAATCGAATTTGAACGCTTGAATTTAATCTATCAAAATGCAGCTGATGATGTGGGTTCAAATATGGGAATTTATGGTTTAAGCTCTATGGCCTTTGCCTTAATCCTAGTATTTTATTCGGCTTCGAGAACTGTGAATAGAAAATGGATACATCTAGCTTCTTTAGTTTCTGGTGGATTTGGTTTTATTTTAATGAGATTTATTCCCGATCCAACCTACCTTTGGCTTTGCTTTGCTTTAATTGGGATATCTTGGGGTAGTATTTTGTCTATGCCTTATGCCATGCTTTCTAGTTCAGTAGATGCGACAAAAATGGGTTTGATGATGGGGCTATTTAATATGTTTATTGTAATTCCTCAAATATGTGCCGCCCTTGGAGGTATTAATATTCTATCCCCAATGTTTGGAACTTCTCCTATTGCGCCTATGCTTTTGGCAGGAACCTCCTTGCTAATAGCTGGATTGTGTAATCTATTTATCACCGACCAAAAAACAATTCGTGGTTAATATATCGGGCCTTATCTTCGATTTAGATGGGGTAATTGTGACCACAGAGCGCAATCATTTCTTAGCTTGGCAACGTACTGCAAAATCCTTGGGAATAGTTTTCACTGAGGCACACAATGAAAACTTAAAAGGCGTTAGTCGCATAGACTCTCTTAAAAAAATTCTCGAATTGGGCTCTAAAGCCTTAACTAAAGACGAATTTGATATTTTATTGAAAAGCAAGAATGATTTTTATTTAGATTCTATCAAGGAATTGAATCAATCTGATTTGTTGCCAGGGGTGCTTGATTTGTTATCTGAATCTAAAGCAAAAGGAATTAAATTGGCCGTTGGTTCATCTAGCAAAAATGCCCATCTTATTCTTCGTTTACTAAAAATAGACCATTTATTTAATGTAGTTATCGATGGAAATATGGTTGAGTTTCCTAAACCACATCCTGAGGTCTTTTTAAATGCAGCAAAAGCATTAGCGCTCAGTCCATCGGAGTGTATTGTTTTTGAAGATGCTGAGAGTGGCCTAAAAGCAGCAAAAGCAGGAGGATTCATTGCTTTTGGAGTAGGAAATCCAAAAATTGCTAAATTAGCCGATACCTTTTTGAATGACTTAACCGAATTTAGTTTAGATATGTATGTATAATTTATTTGAACTAGATGAATGGAAAATCATCGAACGCTCTTTTGATCCGCTCAAACAAAAACAAGCGGAAAGTATCTTTAGCATTGGCAATGGATGTTTTGGCCAACGAGCAAATTTCGAAGAAACCTATTCAGGCGATTCCCTAATTGGAAGCTATGTTGGCGGTGTTTATTATCCCGACAAAACAAGAGTTGGTTGGTGGAAAAATGGCTATCCTGAGTATTTTGCTAAAGTGTTGAATTCCTGTAATTGGATTGGAATCAATATAGAGGTGAATGGGGAATTTTTGGACTTGAATAAACAAACAATTCTTTCCTTTTACCGCGAATTGGATATGAAACAAGGTCTTTTAATTCGAAGATTTCGGGTTCGCTTTGACTCTGGTAAAGAATTGGAAGTGGAATCAACCCGTCTTTGTTCTATGGCTGATGATGAAATGGCTGCTATTCGCTATTCTGTTACCCCAATTAATTTTAGTGGTAATGTAAAGTTTACACCCTATTTAGACGGTAAGGTAATGAACCATGACTCCAATTACGATGAATTTTTCTGGGACGAGGATAGTCACAAAGTTGATTTGCAAAAAGGGTATGTATGTACAAAAACCAAAAAGACGAATTTTACTGTTTCCACAACTATGCGTTTTTCCTTTTGGAAGAAAGATGAACTATTAACCATTCATCCAAATACATTTTCAAAAGAATTTTACGTTGAAAATAACTTCGAGTATTTTCTTGAAAAAGGGACTAAATACACTCTAAAAAAATATGTTTCAATTACATCTACAATTAATCATACCGAGTTTTCGGTTATTCCAAGGTCGATTAATAAAGTAAGAGATGCTTATGTAAATGGATTTGATAAACTCCTAGCAGATCATGTTTTAGCGTGGCAGCAAATTTGGGATAAGGCAGATATCGTAATTGAAGGAGATTCCGCGGCGCAACAAGCAATTCGTTTCAATATTTTTCAATTGTATCAAACATATACAGGCAAAAATGAAAAATTGAATATTGGTCCAAAAGGATTTACTGGAGAAAAATATGGTGGAGCTACTTATTGGGATACAGAGGCATACTGTTTACCTTTTTACCTCAAAACTGCTGATCCATCCGTTGCAAAACAATTGTTGATATACCGTTACAATCAATTGGATAAAGCCATTGAAAATGCTCAGAAACTTGGATTCAAAAATGGAGCGGCACTTTATCCTATGGTGACAATGAATGGGGAAGAATGTCATAACGAGTGGGAAATTACCTTTGAGGAAATACATAGAAATGGTGCCATTGCCTTTGGTATTTACAACTACGTCCGCCATACAGGTGATCACAATTATTTGAAAAAATACGGTTTTCCAGTTCTTCTTGGGATTGCAAGGTTTTGGTCGCAACGTTTCAGTTGGTCAGATAGTAAGAAAGCATTTGTAATGTTGGGTGTAACTGGTCCAAATGAATACGAAAACAATATAAATAACAATTGGTATACGAATTACATCGCGAGATGGTGTATTGAATACTGTTTAAAAATTAACGAGGATATAGGAAAGGTTCATGGCATGGTCATCTCCGAAAAGGAATTGGCAACTTTTCGCGAAATAGTTGGAAATGTTTATTTACCAGTATTAGAAGGGACAAAAATTTTCCTTCAACAGGATGGGTTCATGGATAAAGAACAACTTTCGGTATCTGATTTACCCTTGAATGAACGGCCTATTAATAAATATTGGTCTTGGGATCGAATTTTGCGTTCTATTTTTATTAAGCAAGCGGATGTACTACAGGGATTGTATTTATTTGAGGAGAACTTTGATTCCGAAACCATTCGAGAAAATTTTGATTTTTATGAGCCTAAAACGGTCCACGAGTCATCCTTGTCACCTTGTGTTCATGCGATTTTAGCTGCGAAACTCGGCAAGATCGATAAAGCATATGAGCTATATTTACGAACGAGTAGGTTAGATTTAGACGATTACAACCACGAGGCTGATGAAGGGCTTCACATCACAAGCATGGCCGGCACATGGATGAGTTTAGTCGAAGGCATGGCAGGCGTTCGGATTACCGAATCGAGCCTGTCTATAAATCCTATTATTCCTAAATCTTGGTTGAGTTATCGTTTTCAAATACGCTATCAAAACAATCCCATATCGATTTCTGTTTCTCAAATCGCTACTGAATTAAAGAACTTGGGGGAAAACAATATATCAGCCTACTTAAATAACCATCTTTATACCCTTAAAAAAAATGAAAGCATTACCGTTTAAAGGATTTCTTTTGGTCGTATTTCTTGTTTGGGGATCGAATTTAAATGCTCAGGTTAATCCAACCAACAGGCAGTTAGTCTTACAGGGTTTTTGGTGGGACTATTGGAATGCTAATTATCCCAACGGTTGGTCAAATTATTTGGCTGAATTAGCACCGAGATTAAAAGATATGGGCATTGATGCGGTTTGGATTCCACCCACAATAAAAAATACAGGAACTAATAGCGTTGGGTATGCACCTTTCGACCATTACGATTTAGGAGATAAATACCAAAAAAATAGTGTAAAAACAAGGATGGGAGACAAGGATGAATTGCTACGAATGGTTGCTGTTTTAAAAGCCAACGGAATAGAGGTAATTCAAGATATTGTATTAAATCACATCACCGGAGCTGGTTCTGCAAGCAGTGGTGGTGGCGGGCAAGATGTGTCTGCTTTAGATGATGGAACAACCAATAAGTATAAGAATTTCCGCTATGCATGCTATGCCACTAGCGCAATCAATGAAACCGCGACGAATTATTTAAGTCGTGCTGGTCGATTCTCTAAAAATTGGCAGAATTTTTATCCTAACAACAACAATATATGTTGTACCAATGACTTAAATTCTCCTTTTTGGGGCCCTGATATTTCATATGAAAGCAATGCCTTCGGATTGAGTGGNAATGCAAGCTACAACCCAATTCAAACAACTGATTACATGCGATCGGGAATGAGGAATTGGTTGATATGGTACAAAAAACAAGTGGGTTGGGATGGAGTTCGTATTGATGCGGTTAAGCATTTTCCAAACTATATCACTGAAGATTTTTTATGGAATTTACAAAATAATGCGCTCTGGGCAAATGGAACGAACAATATGTTTGCGGTTGGTGAGTATGTGGGGAATATGTCAGAATTAGATAACTGGGTCAATTCCGTTCAAAATAGAGCAGGAACCTTTGATTTTTCACTGCGTTTTGCCCTGCAAGATGTGATCACTCAAAATGGGAATTATAATTTAGGTAGTATTCCAAGTGCTCAACAGACCAATCGACAGAGGACCGTTCCTTTTGTCAATAACCATGACACTTACCGCCCCACATTGAACACGGTTGGTAATATTACTGGATGGAATGCGGGTTCGCAAATTGGAACCCAAATAGAGGTGGTTAATCCCCGGGCTAGTTTGGCCTACGCCATTGCGCTTGCGGTTGATGGGGCACCTGAACTATTTTTTGAAGACTTGTTCAATATTGGATACAACGGTAATCGTTTCAATCACCACCCGAGTGATATTTCTGAGCTAACGACTCACTCCGATATTGAAAATATAGTATGGTGCCATCAGAACCTCCATTTTAAAGAGGGCGCTTACCTTGTGCGTCTGCAAGCACAGGATGCATTGGTTTTAGAACGTTCAGGAAAGGCATTGATTGCGGTTAATGACCATTTTACAAATTGGCAAAACGTAACAGCCATGCAGACATCTTTTGCTGATGGAACGATTTTAAAAGATTATTCTGGTGCCCATGGTAATACTCAAATTACAGTAGCGAATGGGGGCAAAGTAGATTTCACTATTCCACCCTGCGATGGAACGGCTCCGGAAGGGAGGAAGGGATATTGTATTTGGGCTCCGGTAGGACAAAGTACCAATTATATCCGTCCAGCTAAGTACACGACACAGGAATGGGAAATGGACGATGATTTGGGAGATAGTGGTATAGCTTCTTTACAACAAGGAGGAAAACTACCTGCGAACAGTAGAACCTGCAGGGTAGTGGGACGTGTTTTTTGCGATACAGCAACGACTGTCACCATCAATCTGTATCCATCTCAACCCACATTACCCATAACCATAGAATTATTAGATGCTAACTGTGAAATCGTAGACACGTTATCAGGTTCTGGGAACTTGACTTTTAGCTATTCTGTTGGCCAAGTAGGCTGGCATACGATAAGAATTAGAAATGGTACAGATAATCAGGTAGGTCAAAAATGTTGGGTGAAAGCAAACTATAAAGCGCCACAAATTGTAAATACAGCTGTTGTAAAGAATAAGTGCGCATGTTCTTCAATTGCTGGCATTAACGAAATCCAAGGGATGGAAGCTTTAATCTATCCAAATCCTGCAACAGACGAATTATATTATGAATTTGGCAATAAGCTAAATGATAACTATAGAATTCAAATTATTGATTTGGAAGGAAAAATTCTTTATACAGATAGCATATCTAATTCAAAAGGGAAAATTGAAGTTTCAGCAATTAAAAATGGATATTATTTCTTCACTATTTTAAATTCAAGCGGCGAATTTGTAGTCAAACAGTTTACAAAGTATTAATTTATTTATTCTATCAATNTGAATTTGATTGAAATTTGATTGTGTTAAAATTACTTTTAGAAATCTTATCTATAATTTTTTTTATACGTTAAAAATTTGTCCAGTCTTACCTTTTATTAGAAGGACATTAGAAATGTTTGTATCTTTTTTGGTAAATTATCCCTTAGCAAATTACCCCCAGTTAAAAATTCAAACTTTATTAGAGTTCTATTATCCATGCCGTTTTTCCCGGAATAGTTAATGTTTTCTGTGAAAAATCTACGGATAGGTCACTTAAAATCTCTTTTCTTATTGGAACGCTTTTGAGTTGAGATACATCGAGTGACTCCTCGAATCGATCTAAGTTGATCTTTTGTTCATCCATAGAATTATTTAATACTACCATTACGCGTTTTGAACTTTGAAGGCTATTTTCACCTTCTTGAATTCTGAAATAGACGTATACATTATTTTCTGGTACATACTGAACCAGTTTGCCTTCATGAATGACTACTTGATTTTTGCGCCAATTCAATAGTTTTTTTGTGAACTGAAAGTAGGCCTCTTGTTCAGGAGTTCTTCCCTCTCGACCATTTCTTCGTTTATCATCGTTGGCATAAAAAGCCGTTTGCTTGTCAGTTTCCCATCCTCCAGGAAAATCCCTTCGGATATCTGCATCTCCCACTTCCTTGGATCCTTTCATTCCGATTTCAGAACCATAATAAATCTGTGGTATTCCCCTAGTTGTTGATAGTAAGGTAAGGGCTAGTTTATAATCTGCCAGGTTCGGACATATCTCGTTAAATCTTTTGGTGTCATGGTTTTCCATAAAGACCAATAAATTATTAGGATCAGCATAAAGAAAATCGTTGACGAAATTTTCATAAATACGCACCATGCCTTGATCCCACCCTTGTTTTGTTTCGTTGAATGCTTGAGTGATTGCATCATGTAGGGTGAAATCCATCACCGAAGTTAAACCACTGTTGTAGGAATCTAGCGCACCAATGGGACTATCTTTTTGCCAATAAGAAATTTGCGCTTGATTATGCAGCCAGATTTCGCCAACGACATTTAAATTGGGGTATTCCTGCATGATGGCTTGCGTCCATTTGGCAATGGCTTGTTTATCATTATAAGAATAAGTGTCAACCCTAAGGCCATCTAGGCAGGCAAACTCTATCCACCAAAGCGTATTTTGAATTAAGTAATTCAATAGTAGAGGATTCGATTGATTCATATCTGGCATGGAAGTATCGAACCAAGCATCTTCGGATGCGCGGACGTCGCTTTCTGACGCATAGGGATCCATTTGTGTGCTAGTGCGGTAACTTGATCGTGTAAAAGTAGGGAATTCATGAATCCATGTTTTAGTTGGCAAGTCCGTCATCATCCAATGCTTACTAGACCAATGATTTGGCACCTCATCTTTAATCACTTTTAAACCTTGACGGTGAGCTTCTAGCACCATTTCCTTAAACCAATCGTTCGATCCATAGCGCGGATCCACTTTATATAAATCAGATTGCGCATAGCCGTGATAGGAATAAGTTGGTTCATTATCCTCTAGCAAGGGGGTCGTCCAAATGGTTGTTGCACCTAATTCCTTGATATAACTTAAATGTTCTATTATTCCCTGAAGATCTCCACCATGGCGACCGCCTGGTAAATCGCGATTACCCGGCTCTGTCATTCCCACGTAGGTGTCTTGGCCTGGAAGCAAGTTCGCAAAGCGGTCAGGCATCAACAAGTAAATCACATCCTTAGACGAAAATCCCTCTCGATTAGCTGATTGATAGATTCGTTCTTCCAATTTGAATTCAAAACGCGCCACTTCCTTTTTCTTGTTATCTGACAAAATAATTGGATAAGTCCCTGCATTTTTATCTTGAGTTTCAACAGTAATAAAGAGGTAATTCGGATTTTCAGTTTTAATAATTCCAAGCACATTCAATCCTTGTACACTGGGGGTATAATTTGCAATTTGTGGTCCATGCAGCAAAACTTGAACCTGATGGTGCTTCATCCCTACCCACCAATTCCCTGGCTCGACATGACTCAAAATAATTTTCTGAGCGGATCCTTGCCATGCCAAGGCCATTGTACAAACGAAGAAAAATCTAATCATCATGGTTCTACGGAATATAATTGTCGGGTACTTCCGTCGCTATACCGCACCAAATAAACTTGATTTGCAGGTGGTTCTGGTAAAACGCGACCAAGTACATCATAGTATGAAACTGGAATTGGAGCATCTAAATCAATGGATTCAGACAAACTGAGTGAGCAAGGATTCGCCAATCCTAAGTATGAGGATTGACTTAATGCCGACGTACGGCGCAAAGTAACGTGCTCACTTAGGCTAACAGGTATGTGGCTGCCCCAATCCTGAGTAATGGCAGACATAAAATCAGAATTGGTAAATCCATAGTCTAGTCCTTTGTATGTATCCGCAAGTGCAGACGGCGCGATAATATCTTGAGTTTGGCTCCAAAGAGAAAGCAAGAAAGTTGGATTAAAAAATTGTTGACAGTGTAAATCAATATAATAAGAAAATCTGTCTTTAAAGTAAGGCACTTGCATTAAACGATTGTACAATGGGCGTTGAGTATTGGAGGATGCCCATGTGTAAATATTGCGTGTTTGCCAATTAATAGAAAACCAATCTACACCGAAGGTATTGTCTAAATCGTACTCAATGAACACGAACTTACTATCTGATGGCCTTTGGTAGAGGTAAAAATTATTTTTATTTCCGATGTAGCCATCCCAATGGGCGGCCAATACCTCAAGCGCCATAGTTTTTAGACAAAGGTCCACATCCAATACTTCTTGAATGGCGCAAGGAAATTCTGCATTAGAAGTGTTATTTAAAACTTCTATAAAATGAATTAATCCTGAATAATCATTCAGATCTTCGTTGGTTTTAAGTTCATACAGTGGGACATAAGAATTGGGGTTACTACCTAAATTAGTGAGATCGGCACCATAGCCTGCCTTGTATAAATTACCGCTAGCGTCTCCAATAAACCGAGCTTCTAAAAACTGATCGTCAAAGTGTTCAACATTGAGGTATAATCCTTTATAGGTTGTGTTTATATACAATTCTATATAAGAACTTCGCGCAACAGGACAAGCAGCCCATCGTAGCATTTCATGACAAGTACGGGCTCGCATTATGGAAACGTCGTTATGTTCTCCATTGAGATTCATGGATTTTAAATCTTTCCACTTCTGACCAGGAACATAGCTATTAAAGTCTAATTTAAACGACTTTTTAGCGGATTGTAAAGAGGTATTTCCGCGCAACCGAATACCTATGGAGGGCAGTGTATCTGAAAGAGTACTACTGATATAAATGAACGATGCNGGAAATTCGTAACTTGAGCCGGAACTATCGCCAACCATGGTATTAAAATGTTGGGGGCTCATTGTGATNTAAATTTTCGCCACCTCATCTTGTTTAAAGGCAGCCGAATTGGNAGGATGCACCAATTGTGAAATAGAACCAAAGGAAAACACTAAAAATATAACCGAGAACAAAATCCTCATTTTACTATAATTTTCGAAGTGAATTTATTTCCTAGATGCAGCACTATTAAATAAGTTCCTGGAGGAATCTGTATATTTTTCCAATCTACGGTATTCACACCAATATTAGAGAAGCCTTTTTTGGAATCTACTAGTTGACCTTCAGAAGTATACCATTGAATCTCGAAGGGCAGAAAGCCATCTGCATTAAAGGATAAGCTCAAGCTTTCATCAAAAGGAACAGGATAAACCTTAAACTCAAAAGCTTCGTTCTCTAATTCTTCTAAGCTCGCCACGGAGGTAATGTATGGTTTAGGTAATTTAATATCGGTATATACTCGGTACTCGCTAGGCTGTAAAATGATTCCGCTATTCACGTTGCTGACGTTGAGGCTATCTCCTGAAAAATATTCATACCACCAACCGGTATGCTGAAAAGCTGGAATGGCTGAAGCCACGTTTACATCTACATTCACCAATGAAATTCCGTTCATGCTAGAATGATTCATGATCATGCGTTTGATACCCGCTCCTAAACTGGCTTGAAAATTCAAGGAGCGAAAGGTTTCGTAATTATTGCGTAAGGCCAAGGTGGCTTTATAAACATCTAATAATTGTTGGCGACGTCCCTGCTGTAAATAGTTCCAAAGAATTGGTTTATTACAAACACGACAAGGATAATCTATTGAAATATCGTAGCCGATTTCACCAAATTGCCAGATCATTTTCGGACCAGGTTGGGTCAAGAAGCTCACTGCTAAACCCTGCATTCTTCCCAAAGCGGTATAAGGATCTTTTGCATTGTGTGAAGGATTTATCGCGTTTCCATAGGTAATGGCTTCGAACATCAATCTCTCTTCATCGTGACTTTCCATGTAAGTAATGAGGTGTGGCAATGTCCAAGTTCTGTTGGTATAGATACCGTTCATTAAACTTGAATTAGCGATATAACCTTTTGCAGCATTTTGATAGCCAGAAGTAACGTTTCCCCATAGCATCATACCGTATTCGGCTAATTGCTTTTCTTCCGAGTTATCACACCAATGTTCTAAAATTACATAAGCGTTTTGCTTCACTGACCAAATAGAATCCGCCATTCTTTTAAGGATGTTTATTCGAGTTGTGCTAAAGCCATTCCCATTGTTTATAAATCCTTTGGTGTAGTCAAATCTGAATCCATCAATATTATACTCATTTAACCAATAAGTATTCACTTGATCAATATAGTCTTTTGTAGCTTGACGAGTATGATCAAAATCATACCCCCAACAATAAGGTTCGTGTGGACAAATAGCATTAAACCAAGGACTGTTTGCTGCGGGACGATTGTTAACTGCATCCCAATACATATTTACCATTGGATTTTGACCAAATGCGTGATTTAAAACCATATCAACGATAACAGCAATTCCGCGACCGTGACATGAATCAACAAATTCTTTAAACTTCTCTGGTGAACCATAATATTTATCCAATGCCATGTGGAATGATGGGTTATATCCCCAACTTTCGTTGTTTTCAAATTCTCCAGGGGGCATTAATTCAATTGCATTAATTCCTAATTTGTCTAAATATCCTAATGTATCTATTAAGGTTTGGTAATTTCTTTTTTGAACAAAGTCTCGAACGAGTAATTCGTAAATTAATAAATTCTTATTTTCAGGAGCAGTAAAGTTCGTGTTTTGCCAATTGTAAGCTGGCGAACCAGGATGCATAACTGTTACAAATCCCGTTGTTAATCCTGTCGGGTATGGGTGTGGATTAGGGTAGGTTAATACACCAATAGAAACATCATTATTTTTATCTAAAATAAGTGGACTCATTGGATCAGCAATTTTTATAAGGCCATCAATATAGTACTGATAAGCATACTTTTGACCAGGGATTAAATTACCGATGGTTTTCCACCACTTTGAGGAATCAAGTGAGCAGTACATATGATAAGAAGCAGAGGGCAACCAATTATTAAAATCTCCAAGAACATACACGTTATTTTTTTCAGGTGCATATAATTGAAGAAGTACTGTGCTGTCGTTTAAATAATTAATTCCATTTTTTGTTCCCTCAGGAGGGTTTTGATAAATCACTTGTGGATTTACCATATAAAACACACTGTCTTCAACGATAGAGATCCCATTATCAGCGACGAGATTGAGCCAATGGCTACCTTGATTGAGGGCAGTATGATTGTGATTTAATACCAAACTATTTGTTGAAGTACTCAGCAAAATACCATCTTCATATAAACTTAAAGAACTCGGCTGATTCGCTTCTGATTGAATTGAAATCGTTTGATTTAGATTAACGATAAGACCGTTGTTAGGATGAAAGATCGCTGCTTGTAAACCACCATTTGTTGGATATATATCATAATAAATATCACTTCCATCTAAATTTCTACCAACAATAGTACCTGAGGCATTTCTAAATACAAAAGCTAATTTAAGCAGGTTAGTTCCGTTTGGAAAGCCATAAAATTGCGGGATATTAATCGTTATGGAATGTTTATTATTCCCCAATGAAGTCATTAGAACATTTTGATCGGGAGTCCCCCAAACCCCTTGAACAAACTGCCAATTTGCTGGAGAAGTACTTGTTGATGTAATTAATCCTGCATGACAATAAACAGGTGTAACTCCGACCAATGCTGCATTGCCTTCAGAAGCATCATAAATAACTGTAATATTATCATTACTCGTTGGAAAAGAAGGATTTATATCTAATATCTGAGCTGTGACATGATAAGAGTAAAAAAGAAAAATAAAGAATATAAACAATACTTTCATAATGAATACTAAAAAACGCTATAAAAAAGGTAAAAAAAAGCCTAAGTGTAACTTAGGCTTCTTTAGGCTAAAAAATGGATTAATTTTTAATTATTTTTCCAAATACAGTATTTTCACCTGCTGTAATTGTGTAAAAATAAGAGCCTCCAACTAAAGTTGCAGCATCAATCATATTTGTTATGGACGGATTAACTGATTTTGACATAATCACTTTACCTGCTAAATCAACTAAAGTAAATACTGCTTCAGTAGCATCATTTAAATTAAATTTAACATGAATTGCATCTGAAACAGGATTAGGATAAACAGCTAAGTTAGTAATGGCATTTTCTACTATACCCACATTACAAACTGAGGCACAATTATCCCAACAATAAGTAAGGGTTATATTAGATGCTGGAATTTCTAAAGTTCTATTGACATTCCCATCGTTATCAGCTACACCACAACCAGCGGTTACAATTGTATTTAAAGGATCAGTACCCTCATTCATACCCCAGTTTCCGTTAACAAATTTGTACGTTAGGTTTACAGCAGCAGGAGGAAATGTAACAACAATTTCCCAAATATTGTTTCCTATGTCTGTCATGGCAGAACCAGCAGTTGTTGGTGACCAATCGGCCATAGGACCTCCATTGGCACTTGCACCATTAAAAGAAAAATTACCGGCAACACGAATACCTGTAGCGTCGATTGTTGCTCCTCCAGCAACATAGTCAGTGACATCTACTTGAAAAGTCACGTCTACTTGAGCGAAAGCCACAGCACCCACAAAACAAGCAGAGATTAGCGTAAAGATTTTTTTCATAATAAAAGATTTAAATGGTTAATAAATTAATAATATAAATTTGATGTAAAATTATATTTTTTTTTTTGAAATGCAATTTTATATCAACTAAAAACTTTATTCAAATGATAATCTGCCAGAGAGTCAATAGGTCTTCTTATAATTTGACCAACTGTTAGTCCGTTTTTTTTGCATATTTGTTCTAATTCTTCAGAAAGTAATGCAGAAATAGAACCTACAAATGAGATTTCAACCTCCCTACAATTAGCATAACACAAAACATGCCGATCAATAAATAGTTCAAGTCCATGCTTGATTAATTTTTGGCAATAATCTAAGTGCTTATATTTTATTAAAACTGGGCTCATAGAGGCTAAAAAAACATTTGCATTTGCTTCCATATAAATTTTTTTAAAAATTTCATCTTTGTTTAATTGCATAGATACAAGTTCAGAATGAAGTTCTTTTGGTAATTTTCGATAAAGAAAGTCTGTCAAAATTTGTTTGCCAAAAAAACTGCCACTTCCCTCATCGCCTAGTATGTATCCTAAAGCTGGAACTTCTTCGGAAAGGTTTTTTCCATCAAAATAAACAGAATTTGATCCTGTTCCTAAAATACAGGCAATCACATCTTTTTTTCTATATAAGGAAAGGCCTGCTGCATACAGATCATGATTTACAGAAACTGATGCTTGTTTAAAGACTCTTAAAAACCCATCTTTTACTGACTTATTTAATTTGTCGGATGAGCAACCGGCTCCATAAAAATATATTTCAACTTTTTTTTGAAAATACTCTTTTAAAAAAGGATCATTGATTAAAGTATCTTCAATAAATCCTGAAGAATGAAAAAATGGATTAAACCCCATGGTAAAATGTTGCACCCTTTTTTCTCCTTCAATAATTAACCAATCCGCTTTAGTTGATCCACTCTCAATAATTATTAACATAACCTTAATTTTTGCGTCAAGTTTACACAAAGTTAGTGTCACTTGAACATTTAGTATATTTATTTTGAGTTGTAAATATAAGGATAAGTTAAAAATAAAATAATTTTCTTTTAATTTTTGAGACATAAAGCAAATTGACTACGGGACCCAAAATCAAATATATTTTTTTTGTTTTTTGATATTCAGTAACTAAAAGCTCTAATTAATCTGTTAACTAAAAAACATTTAGAATCTGATTAATTTTTATTTCTTTTTACCCTAAAGATTTCTTATCTAAATCGCCACTTACTAATAAAATTGAATTTTTTCCAAAGATTACTTGGCGATTGCCAAACTAATAATACTTATCTTAAGTTCTGGGTTATTTGCTAATAATTCTCTTGAAAGCGCTTCTATTGTTGAGCCAGTTGTAACCACATCATCTACAATGGCAACGTGTTGAAACGGAATAGCTGATGTTGTTCCACTAAAAATTGAAGCTACATTTTCCCAGCGTTGAAATCGGTTTTTTTTTGTTTGACTTTCAGTATGTTTTATTTTTTGAATACTTTTTTGAACGATAGGAATAGCCATTTCTTTAGAAATTCCAGCTGCAATTTTTTCACTTTGATTGTATCCACGTAAAAATTCTTTTTTAGGATGTAATGGGACTGGAATTAGAGCTTGAATATCACACATTAAATTATTCTCCTTTAATTTTTTACCAATGATGTGCCCCATAAAAATCCCCAAATTAGCTTTGTTTTGATACTTTAAGGCGTGAAGTATTTTTTGTGAGGGCTTATCTTGTTCAAAAAACAGCAAAGCATAAGTCCTATAAATTGGGACCCTTCCCCAAAAAATTTTATCTAATGAGCTTGATTCTTGCCCAGATTCGAAATAAGTAAATGACAACTGAGAAAAACAAAAATGACAAAGATGCTCTTCTGATCTGCTTAATTCACAAGAACAGGATAAACACAAATTTGGGAAGATAAGATGAGAAAATCCTGCAAAAAATAGCTTGGTGTTTTCTTTAAATTTTCTGAAGAGTTTACCCATCCTACATTTCTCGTATTTGAACATTAACATGTTTAAAACCTTTATCGAAAATACTGATTTTATTTTTAAAATCAAATTAATTTTAGTCTCGCACATACTATCATTTTTTTTTAATAAAGAGCGCTTTTTTCAAAGAAAATTTATTAAAAAATATGTGAGAGCATGTGGATATCTTTCTTCGAGGTGTTAATAATCGCTAAAGATATTGCTGGAGATAGGATGCAAAGAATGAGTGTTGAAAACATTAAAAAATTGTTAATTTCTTTAATTTTTTTGACCAATATTTTTAACAAAATTTGTATGCTTCTTATCGCTTAAGTGAAATTCTTAAAAATTTCATTCTACAGCCAAAAAAAGAGGAAACAAAAACAAGTGCTGGGGTGTTAGAATCTGAAATCAGGAATTTGATTTTGATATTTTTTTCACTTTTAAAACCAAAATACAACAAAATAATGTCTTCAAAACACGAACCAATTTTAGAGTCCAACAACAGTCGCTTTGTCTTATTTCCAATTCAGCACGATGATATTTGGAGTTTTTATAAAAAAGCAGAAGCCAGTTTTTGGACTGCAGAAGAAATAGATCTCGGTGCAGATATAACAGATTGGGAGAACAAACTCACAAATGATGAGCGGCATTTTGTGAAACATGTTTTAGCTTTTTTTGCAGCATCTGATGGTATTGTAAATGAAAATTTAGCTGAGCATTTTTTATCTGAAGTACAGTATACAGAAGCTAAATTTTTCTATGGCTTTCAAATTACCATTGAAAATATTCATTCTGAAACTTACTCACTTTTGATAGATACCTATATCAAAGATACCGCAGAGAAAAAACACCTTTTTAATGCGATTGATACAATGGATTGCGTAAAGAAAAAAGCAGATTGGGCTTTGCGTTGGATTGATAAAGGTTCTTATGCTGAAAGATTAGTTGCTTTCGCAGCTGTTGAAGGTATTTTCTTCTCTGGTTCTTTTTGCTCGATTTTTTGGCTTAAAAAGCGTGGCTTAATGCCTGGACTTTCTTTTTCAAATGAATTAATTTCAAGAGATGAAGGGTTACATTGTGATTTCGCTTGCCTATTGTATACAAAACACCTTGTGAATAAGTTGACTAAAGAGCAGGTTAGAGAAATAATTATGGATGCAGTGACAATTGAAAAGGAATTTGTTACAGATGCAATTCCTGTAAAATTAATTGGTATGAATAGCGACTTAATGAGTCAATACATAGAGTTTGTCGCAGACCGCTTGCTAACAGAACTAGGAAATGAAAAAGAATACAATGCTACAAATCCATTTGATTTTATGGAAATGATTTCGTTGCAAGGAAAAAGTAATTTTTTCGAAGAAAAGAGTTGGTGAATATCAAAAATCCGGAGTTTTGGCAGGTAAAGATAATCTGACGTTCACTATGAATGAAGAATTTTAAGTTAGAATATAAAAAATAGAATATGTACGTAGTTAAGAGAGATGAGAAAAAAGAAGCAGTAAAGTTTGATAAAATTACTGCCAGGATTATAAAAATGTGTTACGGACTAGATCCGCTTGTCTCACCTGAATCTGTTGCAATGAAAGTCATTGAAGGGATATACGATGGCGTATCTACTAGCAACTTAGATAATTTAGCAGCAGAAGTTGCCGCTGCAAAAACAATAGATCATCCAGATTACGCTTTATTGGCATCCCGAATTGCTGTTTCAAATC
>JGI12421J11937_10000269_pt1 | contig 19517 bp, 19 predicted proteins | sample LakErihyJuly2011_2_FD_11937 | JGI IMG/M metagenome (IMG submission 11937)
TTTATTACGGCATCAAAAAGCGCCATTTTGCGCAATTGTGGATCATCTTGACTAAAGAATTCCGCTAAATCTACTTCAACATCTATGTCAATCCACTCCTGGACCATTCCTTGGCCAAAAGGTCCGTCACGCAAAATTGTTAAAGGAACGATGTGCATCTGTAAATACTCACTAATCAAATACGCCGCAAACTCACGCTGAGCTAAGTTTCCATCTGGAAAATCCCAAAGTGGACGTTCCCCTGCGATAGGTTTATAAATACACTTTATTGATTGATCACCGAATGTGCACTCTGCCAACAAAGTTGCATTGGATGCATCAATTAGACGACCAGTAACAACTAAGTCGCCTTCTTTAAGAATTTTTTCCACATCAATCATCTTCGATACCCGTTAGATCGAGGGCATAAGTGACCGTTTGGATCTATTGGAATTCCACAGAATGGACATGGCAAACGGCCTGCACCGGCCAGCGATAAACATCGCTTAGCAAAAGAAGCCGCTTGCGTGGGCGAAACATGAACGCGCAGAAGATCGACAGATAAATCTTTTTCATCAAAAACAATCTCATCATCAGTGTCATCGTCATTACTCGTTACTTCGCGCAATTCATAGACAATCAGCGAATTCTGAGCATCCCATGCCATAGCGATCACACCAGCTCGAAATTCTTCGAAAATTGGTTGCTCTAATGGTGCGTCATCGATGTCATTGCTCTTAACAACAACTGTTGGATCTGACTTTTTAATTTCGCGCAGCATGATTTTTGTGCGCTCCCCTAAAGCAACCACTTGGGATTTTTCTACTAGCACTGAAACAACGCGTGCGCCCGTGCGAGCTTGAATGAAGAATGTGCGCTCACCTGGTGCTCCGACTGTTCCAGCTACAAACCTTTCTACAGGGTTAAATTCGTAAATTATCGGAGTCATTTACTACCCGATCCGCCACCAAGAAGTGTTTTGCCAGAGCGCTTTTTTTGAGACAAGTACTCAAAATTGGTTGCTAAGTCATTGAGATGTAGCAATCGAAAACTTCCTTTGCTGAAATCCAGAACAGAAATCGAGGCCGGATCAATCACAATCTTCTGAAACTTGTCTAAATGCAGATCCAAGGCAGTTGCGATCAAACTCTTAATCACATCGCCATGACTAACAATCAAACTAACTCCAGTACCTGTTTTTTTAATACTTTGGCGCAGTGCCTTTTCAGCCCTTTGCTGCATTTGCAGTAAACTTTCACCCTTGGGAAACTTCATTTCACTGGGCGTATTTTGGACAACTCGCCACTCTTTTCGAAGCGATAAAGCCAGTAACTTCTTTCCCGTCCAATCTCCATAATCAACTTCGGTAACATTGGGATCAAATAGAATCTTCTTGCGAACGCTCGTATCCTGCGATTGCAGCCAAGGTTCTAGCGTTGCCAAACATCGCTCGAGCGGACTAATACGGATATCTCTAAATTGAGCACTGCCTAATCGACTGGTAAGAAGTTCGGCCTGCTCTTTGCCTTTTGTACTTAAACTCACACCAGAAGCACGACCTGCCAAAATCCCTTTTTCATTGGCAACGGAATGTGCATGGCGGAGCAAAATTACTGTGGTCACAGAGCAAGGTTATCGGGATTTGGCAAAGCACACTTGCTAAGGTCGCGCTATGCAATTACGACGTGCGGGCAAGAGCGGCCTCATGCTTTCTCGAATCGGCCTTGGAACAATGACGTGGGGCCGTGACACAGACGAACATGAAGCAGCAGATCAGTGTCGAGCATTTCTGGATGCGGGTGGCAACTTCTTAGATACTGCTGCCGTTTACGGAGATGGCGATAGTGAGCGAGTTATCGGTGGACTCATAGGCACGCTCTTTGAAAGAAATAACGTGGTAATCGCTTCAAAAGCGGGAATTAGTTTTCCAGATGGTCTGCGTAAAGTTGATAATTCCCGCTCTTCTCTGATCGCCCAACTAGATGCATCCTTACAAAGGCTTAACACCGATTACTTAGATCTATGGCAAGTGCAGACGTGGGATGCGCACACACCTTTAGATGACACCTTATCCGCCCTTGATTATGCCTATGCAAGTGGAAAAGCAAGGTATGTCGGAATATCAAATTTCTCCAGCTGGCAAAGTGCACATGCAATTACACGACAAGAAGTAATCGCTAATAAAGCACCGATTACAACAATCCAAAATGAGTACTCACTTCTTAATCGCAAGGTAGAAGAGGATCTTGTCGATGCCGCCAATACTCTAAACGTTGGTCTACTTGCTTGGTCTCCTCTTGGTCGCGGCGTACTCACGGGAAAATATCGAAAAGGTGTACCCAGTGATTCCAGAGCTGCAACACCGCACTTTGCATCATTTGTCGAACCCTATTTGTCTGATAAGCAATCTCAGATTGTTGAAGCAGTATGTGTGGCTGCCGAAGGGTTGGGTTATTCGCCACTCGAAGTAGCTCTAGCTTGGGTCAGAGATGCTCCTGCTGTAACAAGTGTGATTCTGGGAGCCCGAACCGGCGCGCAACTTCGCGGTGCGCTATCTAGTGAAGAAGTTACTTTGCCTGAAGTGGTACGAAGTGCTTTAAATGAAATATCAAGAGTTTCGTAAAAAGCTCTCTAAAACATTTACGCCAAATTTCAAGCCTTCAACAGGAACTCTCTCATCTACACCGTGGAAAAGCGCCATAAAATCTAAATCTGGCGGCAATTTTAAAGGTGAAAATCCATATCCAATTATTCCTAATTCACTTAAAGCCTTGTTATCGGTACCACCACTCATCAGATATGGAACTGGGATGCCTTCTGGATCGAACTGCAAAATAGAGTTAGTCATTGCATCAACCAAATCACCCTCGAAATCTACTTCCAGAGCGATGTCATGCGTAATTGTTTGAACAGAAATATCTGGACCAATGATTTGTCGTACTGTCGCATTTAATTCATCTTCCATTCCTGGAAGGAATCGTCCATCGATGACGGCAGTTGCACTTTGTGGAATCACATTTGCTTTATAACCTGCATCAAGCATTGTTGGATTTGCAGTATTTTGCAAAGTAGCACCAATCATTCTTGCCATAGGACCGATTTCTGCGAGTAAAGGACGCAAATCCTTTTCATCATATTTTTTGCCTGATACTTCTGCGATTTTTTTAAACAAGATCTTTACCGTTTTGGTATATCTCTGAGGCCATTCATAATTTCCAATTGCTGAAACGGCTTCACTTAATCGTGTGAGAGCATTTTCGGGGTTCATCATCGATCCATGACCGGCGCGACCTTCTGCGCTTAATCGCATCCAATGGATACCTTTCTGAGCAGCTTCAATAAAATAAAGACGTTTATTATCTGCAAGAGTTACGGAGAACCCACCAACTTCAGAAATAGCTTCTGAACATCCACTAAAAACTTCAGGGTGATTAGCGACCATCCATCTAGAACCAAAAAGTGAGCCTGCTTCTTCGTCTGCAAAAAATGCAAGAACTACGTTCCGAGGAGGTTTAATTCCCTTCCTCGCCCACATACGAAAAATAGCAATGATCATTGCATCCATATTTTTCATATCCACTGCGCCGCGACCCCAGATCATTCCATCTTTAATGACGGCGGAAAAAGGTTCAACGCTCCAATCTTCTGCGTTGGCTGGAACAACATCTAAATGTCCATGAACTACTAACCCTGGTCGACTTTGATCTTCACCTTCTATGAAAGCAATAACATTGCATCGGCCAGGTGTTGATTCATATATTTTTGCCTCGATTCCTGATTCGTTAAGCAGTTCAACAACTTTGCTGGCAACGGCAGACTCATCACCTTTGCCATCACCGTAATTAACGCTGGGAATTCTTATGAGGGTTTGGCAAATAGAAATCGCTTCAGATTCCAACTCTTCTCGATCGGCATCACTTAATTGCAACGGAGTCATGCGCTTATCCTCCCCTAAGAACTTCATTTTTGCTTACCTTTAAAGGCATTGCTATCGTTGCGCACGCACTCGTCCGGGTGGCGGAATTGGCAGACGCGCTAGCTTGAGGTGTTAGTGCCCGCAAGGGCTTAGGGGTTCAAGTCCCCTCTCGGACACAAAAATATGGAACTATCAGCATCGTGAAACTAAGCGATGCGATGGGATTAATTCGCGAAATTCCTGATTTTCCAAAAAAGGGGATTTTGTTCCAAGACATCACTCCGTTGCTTTCAAATGCACAAGCCTTCAGTGTGATCATCACCCACATGGTTAACTCTTCTTCGAATTTCGATTACGTGGCTGGAATGGAAGCACGAGGATTCATCTTTGCAGCATCTATCGCAAATCAATCTCATCGTGGCTTCATTCCTATTCGTAAATCAGGAAAGCTACCTTCAGATACACACTCAGAGAGTTACGGTCTTGAGTACGGAGCTGACACACTTCAAGTACATAAAGATGCTTGCGCCGCCCCTTCCCAAGTATTGATAGTAGATGACGTGCTTGCAACAGGTGGCACAGCCTGTGCTGCAATACGTTTAATCGAAAAAACAGGCGCATCAGTACTTAAATTAGTTTTCTTACTTGAATTAGAAGGATTGAAAGGACGCGAAAATATTCTTCAGCAATTTCCACACATGGAAATTAAATCCCTGAAGAAGATCTAATCGATGAAAACTTCTACGCCAAAAATTACTCAGATACAGGGTTTACGCGCCCTTGCTGCCTTATTGGTGACCTTATTTCATGCGAAGTGGGTAAGCGGAGGATTCATCGGCGTAGACATCTTCTACGTTATTAGCGGTTTTCTAATTACAGGGTTATTGATCCGCGAAATAGAACGAACTGGAACAATAAATTTCAAAGAGTTCTATGCCCGTCGATTCAAACGACTACTTCCCACTTCGTTCTTTGTTTTAGCAATAACTGCATTATTTTCTTGGCTGCTCATTCCGGCCACAATGCGCTCATCGCTGGGCCGAGACATTATTGCCGCCGGTCTATATGTTTCAAACTATCTCTTTGCATGGTGGCAAGCTGACTATCAGAATCTGGATGCCACTCCCTCCCCCGTAATTCATTACTGGTCACTTGCCGTGGAAGAACAATTTTATCTTCTGTGGCCTTTACTCATCTTGCTTTTCTTTATGGTGGCAACAAGACTTAAGAAAAAAATTGCACTAACAGTATTAGTTGCAGCCGTTACTGCGCTCTCTTTTGTTTTCTCCATCTATCAAACTGAAACTTCTCCAATATGGGCTTTTTATTCACTACCTACCAGAGCATGGGAGTTAGGACTCGGCGCACTCCTGGTATTGCTTCCACCAATTAAAACAAAGAAATTAGTTGGTCTCATCGGATTCGTTTTCGTCATTGCAAGTGCTTTCATTTTCAATGAAACAACTGCATTTCCTGGATTAAATGCGGTGCTTCCTGTTTTGGGAACAGTTATGTTGATCGCAACCATCAATTCATGGCCACCATTTCTTAATGACGTAGCAAACAGCAGGCTCTTTCAATGGCTAGGTGAAATCTCTTATCCGCTCTATCTGTGGCATTGGCCTTTGCTTGTGCTTCCAAGCACCTACTTTGCTCGTCCTCTTGCCGTCTATGAACGAATCATTGCCATATTTGCAACTATCGTTCTCGCTGACTTAACGCACAGATTCATTGAAGAACCTTTCAGAAAAAGGAAGATTCTGCCAACCATAGTCTTTAAGCAATCCGCTGCAATCACATTGGTTTCTGTTTTGATAGGTACAACAATTATTTTCACAAGCAGTGACAGAATAAATGTTTCCGGAATAAACGGAGCTGTTTCCCTTGCTCAGATCAAAGCGCGTCCGTTGGTATATGAAGATGGCTGCCACGCAAACTATGCAGAAACAAAATCAGATGCTTGCGAATATGCGGAATTAGATTCACAGAAAACTATGGTTCTATATGGCGATTCTCATGCGGCGCAGTGGTTTCCTGCCCTCGCAGAAATCGCATCCCGGTCTGGTTACAAATTAGTTTCTCTTACAAAATCTGCTTGTCCATCTGTGGATGTTGTTCGTTCAGACCAAGGCGCCTTCAAAATGTCTCGATGTAAGAAGTGGCGTGAAGATTCAATCCAGAGAATTATGAAGATGAAGCCTGATGTCTTGGTAATGAGCAGTTTTCAGTATTTCGCTCAACCTCGACAGTTCCAAGATCGAGATAAATGGTGGGATGACGGACAACGCAAATTGCTTGCCCAGGTAAAGAATGCATCGCCGAATTTAATCTACTTAACTGATACTCCACACCCCGCTAGAGATATTCCAGCCTGCTTAACGAATAACTCAATCTCAGAGTGCAATAAGACTGAGCGAAGTAAGAATCTTTCAATTTCTGGCTTTGAAGTTATTGATCCGAACTCATGGTTATGCTCGCGAACATGTCCGGCCGTTAAAGACGGCGTGGTCGCATATAGAGATGCCTCTCACATTTCAGTAGATATTGCGATCGCTCTCATCCCTCGTTTGACCCAAGCGCTGCGTGATCAAGGTGTAAATTTATAGTTAAAGTTTTGCTTTAGACCTGCGCAAAACCCAGCGCAGTGGCAAGATGCACCCGTGGCTGAGTTAACTTATTACTGCGGAACGATGGATAGTGGTAAATCCACCCTGGCATTGCAGACCGCACATAATCATCAGAGTAGAGGTCGTGCAGGTTTAATTTTCACCTCACAAGACCGTGCTGGTTCTGGTGTGATTTCTTCGCGACTAGGTCTTCAAAGTCCAGCTATCGAAGTAAGTACAGACATGGACCTTCATAAGTTTGTCGTTGATAAACTGTCACAAGGATCGCGAATTGATTACATAATTTGTGACGAAGCCCAATTTTATAACCCGGTGCAGATCGAACAGCTTGCAAAAATTGTTGATGGCCTAGGTATCGATGTTTATGCATTTGGAATTCTTTCGGATTTTAGAACGAAGCTTTTCCCTGGTTCTGCTCGTTTAGTCGAGTTGGCCGATCGTGTTAACACATTACAAGTTGAAGCTCTCTGCTGGTGTGGCTCCAGAGCCACTCACAATGCGCGCACCGTTGACGGAACAATGGTCACTCAAGGAGAGCAAGTTGTCGTAGGTGATGTGGCACCAGGACAAGAAGTAGCCTATGAAGTTCTATGTCGCAGGCACCACATGAGAGAAGTAACGGCACGTTCATCAAAAGCAGCACACGTATCCACAGATCCACTTCCATTCACCTAAACACAAAGGAATGTCATGAAATCTCGAGGCTTAGCAATAGACAATGCAACATCACCCTTGAAAACTTTCGAGTTTGAACGCCGTGATATTGGATCTCATGATGTTGGTTTAGATGTTAAATACACGGGAATTTGTCACTCTGACATTCATACAGCTCGTGGTGAATGGGGACCTGCTTACTACCCATTAGTTCCTGGACACGAAATAGCCGGTGTTGTAACAACCATTGGATCTGCCGTTACCAAGTTCAAGGTGGGCGACCTAATCGGCGTTGGAGTTTTTGTTGATTCATGCCGAAAGTGTGCAAACTGTCAAAAAGGATTACAGCAATATTGTCTAGAGGGTATGACTGGCACATACAACAGCATTGAACGAGACGGGAAGAATGAAACACGAGGTGGCTATTCAAACAACTTCGTTATCAATGAAGATTACGCCGTTCACATTCCTGCAAATCTAGCTCTTGAAGGTGTAGCTCCCCTACTTTGCGCTGGAATAACTTTGTACTCTCCAATAAAGCATTTCAAAGTAGGACCTGCTACCAAGGTTGCAGTTATGGGTCTGGGTGGCTTGGGACATATGGGCGTTAAATTCGCGGTTGCTATGGGAGCCGAGGTAACTGTTCTATCCCACTCTGCTTCTAAAGAAAAAGATGCGAAGAGTATGGGCGCCCATCACTTCGTAAACACTGCAGAAGCAGGTGCTTTCGCAAAATTGAAAAAATCGTTCGATATTATTTTAAATACAGTAAGCGCCGAGCTCGATATTAATGAGTACTTGCAATGCCTAAAACTTGATGGAACTCTGGTGATTATCGGACTTCCGGGTAAGCCATACAGTCTGCAAGCTCATGTGATGCTAGACGGACGACGTTCTATCACTGGATCAATGATCGGTGGAGTTTCTGAACTGCAGGAAATGATTAACTTCTGTGGAGAGAAAAATATCCTTAGTGACGTTGAGGTAATTAAGGCCGACTACGCCAATACTGCTTATGACCGCACTGTCGCCAGCGATGTTAAGTATCGCTTCGTTATCGATGCAAGTACTTTCTAGCCGATAAGTGAATGTAGGCCGTAAACAAATATTGGAGCTATTGCCAAAGCAGGAAGAAGGTTTCCAACCGCTACTTCTTTAATTTTAAGAAGGCGCAGGCCAATGGATAAGAGCAATAGGCCGCCTACTATCGTCATGGCATCTATTTGATATTGGGCTAATACGTTGCCGAGTAAGAATCCAATCAATGTCCATAAACCTTGATAGATACCAACAGGTATTGCAGAAGCTGCCACTCCCCAGCCAAGGGATGCAGCAAAAGCAATCGCTGCAAAGAAGTCGAGGATTGATTTTAACGAAAGCTGATCAATTCCTGTGCCCATCCCATCGCTGATACTTCCCAAAATAGCTAAAGGACCTATAACAAAGAGAAGTGAAGAAGATACGAATCCTTCAACGAAAGTTCCTTCATGATGAGCACCAAATCTACGTCGTAAGTTTTGTCCAAGATGCTCTAGGCGGTCCTCTAACTTAAGTGCTGAACCAATAAGACCACCGATAAGTGAGGCAGCCAAAATGCTTAACAAGGTCCAACCCTTTGGCAATGCCGAACTAAATTCACTACTAAACATTGGTACAACGGCGCTAGCAGCAGCCAAAATTGTTATCAAACCTAGAACATCTGTGATCAGATCCCGAGTTTTCAACGCTAATCGAGAACCCGCTACAACTCCAATTGCAGATCCTGCAATAATTGCAACAACGTTGATCAGAGTACCTAAGCCAATAATCATGATTTCAACCTCATTGCTTCATTCTATCCCTTAGACTTCGCCAATGAGCACAGATGCTTCCAAAAATATTTTTCTAGAATTCCTTCGTCCGCACAGAACTATTCCACACACTGCCTGGGCCGCTCGGCATCGATGGGATCTATCTTTCCAAAGATTACTAATTCTGGGCTTCGGTTTATTTATTTTTGGCTTGGGTGACTCACTTCTCGTGCAAAGTGGAACAGGAAATGCGCCGTGGACCGTCCTTGCGCAAGGTGTTTCAAAAAGATTAGATATTTCATTAGGAGTTTCAACATTTGCAATCAGTACTTTGGTATTACTTCTATGGATTCCCTTGCGGGAAAAACCAGGATTTGGAACGCTTGCAAATATTTTAATCATCGCAAGTGCTATTCAATTAGGTGTCAATATTTTTCCTCTAGCCCAGAACTATTTAGTCGGCGTTGCAATGGATTTCTTGGGAATCGCAATGGTTGGTCTTGGCTCTGCTTTGTATATAACGTGCGCTCTGGGACCAGGACCTCGTGATGGATTAATGACAGCCCTTCACCATCGAAGTGGTGTTCGAGTGGGCAGAGTTCGCCTAGGAATTGAAGCTAGTGTTTTGATCATGGGCGCCTTACTCGGTGGCACCGTTGGGCTCGGAACCGCCCTATTTGCCCTCTTTATCGGCCAATCTATTGCCATCTCTTTGGGTGTTGTGTCCCGTTTTACTTCACAGTAGTAGATAGCGTTACTTCCATCTTCCTCCGGCCTGCGAGCCGTGATTTCGCACGGGGTCGCAAACACCCCCGATACCAAAATCAGGAAGGTCGGTCATGTTAGATAAATACTTCAAAATCACACAACGTGGATCAACAGTTGCTCGCGAAATTCGCGGTGGCGTTGTCACGTTTTTCACAATGGCTTACATCGTTGCGCTCAATCCCCTTATCTTGGCAACAACTGATAGCACCGGCGCATTTATAGGTGGCGGCGACAGAACTAACGCGATCATTATCGTTGCAGCGGGCACAGCCCTTGTTGCGGGATTGCTCACAATACTTATGGGTGCAGTTGCAAACTTCCCTCTCGCTCTTGCAACAGGACTTGGATTAAACACATTCGTTGCCGTGTCGATAGCTAAGAATGCAACATGGGCACAAGCAATGGGACTGGTTGTATTAGAAGGTCTCATCATCCTGATATTAGTCTTCACAGGATTTCGTATCGCTGTGTTCAAGGCTATTCCAACACCGCTTAAAGTTGCGATCTCTGTTGGTATAGGTTTATTCATCGCTCTCATCGGTTTAGTCGATAGCGGCTTTGTTCGCCGTACCCCGAATGTTGTATGGGGCAGCAATAATTCAAAACCTTCTGCAGTTCCTCTGGAATTAGGAGATGGTGGACAACTAGTTGGTTGGCCAATCGTGGTATTTACAGTAGGTCTTTTGCTCACAATCATTTTAATGGTGAGAAAAATCAAAGGTTCTATTCTCATCGGTATCGTCACTTCAACAATTTTGGCAATCATCGTTGAGAGCCAATTTAAAGTTGGAAATAGCTTCATTAGCCCAACCGAATCTAACTCTCGCGGTTGGGGCTTAAATACTCCTGCCTTGCCGAAAAATGCCGATGGCACATTGAACTTCACCGATTCACCGCGCTTTGATTCCTTAGGTTTAGGTTTCGAAGATATTTTTGGCGCATTTACAAATCCTAAAACTGGCTTCTTAGCCGCTCTGTTGCTTGTCTTCACTCTATTGCTCGCAGATTTCTTCGACACAATGGGAACCATGACTGCAATTGGTAATCAAGCTGGTTTAACTGATTCCAAAGGCAATGTAGAAGGCGCAAACAAGATCCTGATCGTTGATTCAATTGCAGCAGCAACTGGAGGCGCAGCAGGTATTTCTTCTAACACAAGTTATATCGAATCAGCCTCAGGTGTTGGAGAAGGAGCACGTACAGGTCTAGCATCCATTGTTACAGGCCTACTCTTCTTGCTAACAACTTTCTTAGCACCGCTAGTGGCAATTATTCCTTACGAAGCAGCTACGCCTGCTTTGATCATCGTCGGTTTCTTAATGATGTCACAAGTTAAAGACATAGCTTGGGATGATCTAGGCATTGGCTTACCTGCCTTTCTTACAATCATTCTCATGCCATTTACCTACAACATCTCAGTAGGTATCGGTGCTGGCTTTGTTTCACATGTAGTAATCCGTTTAGTACAAGGACGACGCAAAGAAGTACATCCACTTCTGATTCTCGTCAGTGTTCTCTTCATGGTTTACTTCCTATCTTCTCCAATTAATTCTTGGATTGGATAATTTGAAATAAATCAATAGCGNGGAGCCNTTACNGGTTCCGCGCTATTGNTTTGTCCANTTAATGAGGGNTTTATTTTCTGACTNTAAAATTCTATTAACCGCNGAAAAAGGTTTACTGCCAAAAAANCCNCGATANGCAGATAANGGNCTTGGGTGAACGCTTANAATCTGCNTCTCTTTTGGGAAATAATGCGCGATNTCTTGTGCNTGANTTCCCCAGAAAATACCAATTACTCCCTGTTCGGCTAACACTTGAGCCACTAAATCTGTGAATTCATACCAAAGAGAATTAACTTTTTTATCTGGCAAAGTTATGCTCAGGCCTCGATTGAGTAACATAACGCCTTGATCAGTTAAATATCTCAGATCACCATTATCCGGTGAAGCGCCACCCACGTCACTGTGCATCTCGGTGTAAATATTCTTCAATGAAGGCGGAATTTTTTTAACATTTGGTGGAATACTAAATGAGAGCCCCATTGCGTGATCTCTATTTGGGTACGGATCTTGTCCGACAATTACGACCTTTATTGATGTGGGTTCGCATTCAAAAGCTCTGAATATGTCTTCTGTCGCCGGGACACTGGCCTTGAAATCTAAAACTTTGTCTAACTCATCTAGTACGTGAAGAGATGGTGCCAATAATGTATGCCAACGAACATCTAGTAAATCTCTAAGCACGGGCGAAGAATCGATCACTTTCATGTTTAACTTCAATGGGTAATCCAAAGACTGCGCTCACATGTTCACTTGTTATCACCGAAGCAACAGGACCGCTAACTGCAATTTTGCCATCTTTGAGCAATATTGCATGTGTTGTGCCAACTGGAATCTCTTCGATGTGGTGCGTCACAAGCACACTTGCAGGCGCTGTCGGATCATTTGAAAATTGTGCAAACCGGCGCAATAAATCTTCTCGCCCGCCAACATCTAGTCCGGCCGCTGGTTCATCTAATAAAAGCAATTCAGGATCTGCCATCAAAGCTCGAGAAATTAAAACTCGCTTTTTCTCACCAGAACTCAAGGTTGAAAACTTTCTATCCCCGAGTTCGCGAACACCAAATGTTGTTAATAGAGCTACAGCGCGAGATTCATCCCATAAATCATAATTTTCGTTCCAGCGCCCGATGATCGCATATGCCGCTGTTAAAACGACATCTCTTACTACTTCATTGGACTCGACCATCGCTTCTAAAGAAGGAGATGCCAAACCAATACGAGTGCGCAATTCAGAAAGATCTACTCGACCAACCTGTTGATCTAATAGAAGCGCCTGTCCCTTACTTGGAAATATTCGCGCAGCAAGCACGCCAAGAAGTGTTGATTTTCCCGCGCCATTTGGTCCAAGAATTACCCAGCGCTCCCCCGCGGCAATGCGAAAAGAGATCGGCCCCAAGATTTGTTTTGCGTCTCGAACAACACACACGCCATCGAGTGCTAGTACTAATTCCGAAGCCATAGAACAAAAAGATAGTGCTTCACAGGGGCTAATAGGGTCAATAGCGCGCAATTTCGCATGTGTAATTGACGATAATCTATGCCCATGGATAGAAATAACAGAGTTGAGAATCGCTACACAGGTCTGATTTTGCTATCTGGCATTGATGCCCCAGGAATATCTTCGGCTCTTTTTTCTACTTTGGAACCATTTTCCATCACAGTATTAGACATCGAGCAAGTGGTCATTAGATCTCGCTTGATACTTACTGTTTTAATTGATCTAGATCCAGCCCATGCTGCAGCCGTTGAAGCTGATTTAAATGAATGCGCTTTGAAACTCAATGTGGATATCGCAACTTCCTTCTCAAGCGAATCAACAGAATCCATTGCCCAAAAAACTGGATTAATCCACGTTATCGCCCTAGCAGAAAAGATAACACCCGGCGCTATAGCTAATCTGGCGTCAGATATTGCCGCAACTGGTGGAAACATCGAAAGAATTCATAGAAGCGCTTCCTTTCCATTAACCGCAATTGAATTTTTAGTTTCAGATTCGCACCTAGATTCACTGCGAAAAGCTCTCGGACCGACTGCGAAGAAATATGGCGTTGATATAGCAGTTCAAGTTTCTGGCCTAAATCGTTTTGCTAGAAAACTAGTTGTCATGGACGTTGATTCAACTCTTATCGAACAAGAAATCATTGACTTGCTAGCAGAAGCTAGTGGCGTAGGACCAGAAGTGCGCCTGATTACAGAATCAGCAATGCGCGGTGAGCTAGATTTTGAAGCATCTTTACGCAAGCGCGTAGCCTTGCTTAAAGGACAACCNGAAACAATTATCGCCCAGGTGAGCAAACAAGTAACTCTGACTCCCGGGGNCAGAACCTTGATTCGTACACTGAAAAAACTTGGACACGGTGTGGGTCTTGTTTCTGGAGGTTTCTCCCAATTAATTAATCCAATAGCTAAGGATCTTGGAATAACTCATGTTCGATCAAACACCCTAGAAATTATCAACGGAACAATCACAGGAGAGTTATCAGGTCCAGTGATTGATCGTGCGGGAAAAGCCCTTGCTTTAAAGGAATTCGCGACTCTAGAAAATGTTTCGCCCGCAAACACCATAGCTATTGGTGATGGTGCAAACGACCTCGACATGATTACAGCTGCTGGATTGGGTATCGCTTTTAACGCCAAGCAAACGGTTCAAGACGCTGCGCAGAGTGCTTTGAATGCACCATATTTGGATTCGGTGTTATTTATTTTGGGAATAAACCGAGAAGATATCGAAGAATCAGAAAGAGTTAATTAAAGTCGACAAGCGTGAATATCTGTAACTAAAATTCCACGCGCTCCAACTTCCCATAATTCATCCATTACTCGATTTGTATCTTTTCGTAGGACCATCGCACGAACGGCAACCCAATCTTGATTTTGAAGTGGTGAGATAGTTGGAGATTCCAAACCTGGTGTGATCGCACATGCTGCTTCAGACTTATTCTTTGGAACGTCATAATCCACTAATACATATTGACGAGCTGTGATCACGCCCTGAAGTCGACGTAGCAAAATCTGTAATGATGGATTGTTCTTTTCTTTCTCACGAGTAATCAATATTGCTTCACTGACCAAAATTGGATCGCCAAATATCTCTAATCCAGCTTGTCGCAAAGTGTTGCCGGTACTAACAACATCTGCAATCAAATCCGCGACACCTAGGCGCACACTGCTTTCAACAGCTCCATCTAATCGAACAACGGTTGCAGAAACTCCTAATGATTTTAGGTGCGCATTGACCAACCCTGGGTAAGCACTAGCAATTCGTTTTCCTGAAATGTCTGCGATCTTCCAGCTTTTTCCAGTTGGTGCTGCAAATCTAAAAGTGGATCCGCCAAAACCCATAGCAAGAGTTTCAATTGCGGAAGCTTCAGAATCTATAAGCAAATCACGACCGGTGATTCCTGCTTCGAGTTCACCAGAACCAACATAGAGGGCAATGTCTCGTGGACGTAGATAATAAAATTCAACCTGATTTTGCGTATCAACTAGGACTAGATCACGACTATCTGTTCGTTGTTTATATCCCGCCTCTTTAAGAACAGCTATTGAATCTTCAGCCAGTGAACCCTTATTTGGTATTGCAACTCTTAACATTGGTATCTCCTAAAGATTCTTATAAATGTCTTGAAGGGTTAAACCGCGGGCCAACATCAACGTTTGCAAGTGATAAATCAACTGACTAATTTCCAAGGCAAGTGCTTCATTATCTTCATGTTCTGCCGCCATCCACACTTCGCCAGCTTCTTCAATAATTTTCTTTCCAATAGCGTGAAGACCGGCATCTAGCGCTTTGACCGTACCCGAACCTTCAGGACGAGTCAGGGAGATGTTCTCCAACTCGCTCCACAGAGATTCAAAGGTTTTCATGCCTTTAGTTTACTAGAGAGATCTATTTCGCGTTGGCTGCTAAATCTCGCAATATAGAAACCATTGCTGCTGGATCTTGCGCCTTATAAACAGCGCTTCCCGCTACAAAAGTATCGGCACCAGCGGCGCTAGCTATCTCGATGGTTTCCTTTGATATTCCGCCATCGACCTGCAACCAAATTGGTCTACTCCCGATTAACTCTCGGGTTCTTGAAACCTTTTCCATCATTTCAGAGATAAATGATTGACCACCGAAACCAGGTTCTACAGTCATAATCAAGAACATATCGACTTCATCTAAGAACTCTTTGTAATCCTCAATCTGAGTAGCAGGTTTAAGAGCCAAACTAGCTCGAGTGCCATGGGATTTAATATCTTTAATGGCCTTTCGAATATTTTTCGTGCTTTCAACATGAATCGTCACACTCTGACATCCAGCCTCTGCATAACGTGGGCCTTGTTCATCGCTATCTACAACCATTAAGTGGGCATCAACTGGAATCGCTGAACCTGAAATTATGTATTGCGCTTGTTCCCACGAAAAAGATGTGTTGGGTGCGAATTTTCCATCAAGAATATCTAAATGCAATAAATCTGAAACTTTGGATACGCGGTCAATCTCTGACAATATGTTGGAATAATCAGCATTTAAGATACTCGGATGGATGCGGACTGATTTATTCATGGCGCAATACTAATTCTTCTTCCGTAAAACGCTTAGAAACATGGCATCCGTGTTGTGCCGGTGAGTCCATAATGTCAGCGAGCCTCGATCCACTGCGCTTGTGCGCAATTCGGGATGAATGAAAGAAGTGAGGTCTACCAACTCCATATTCGGATGGCGCTTCAAAGCTTCTGAAACAGCAATACGAGTTTCAGACAGATGCGGACTACATGTTGCATACCCCAATAATCCCCCAGGGGCTAAACACGCGATTGCCGAATCGATGATTTCTGCCTGCAAGATTACTAAGGATTTTAAATCTGCAACGGTTCTGCGCCAACGCACTTCTGGACGACGACGTAGCGCACCTAAACCCGTGCATGGAACGTCGGCAAGGATTGCGCCATACTGTCTACCAAGTGATGATAATTCACGGGCATCTATGGTGGTTACATCTGCACCTTGCACAACTTGTCGGACTAATTTTGCGCGCACTTCAGAAATTTCATTGGCACTAAATTCAATATTCTTAGATTTAGCAATGGCTGATAACAAGGCCGCCTTGCCCCCAGGGCCTGCACACAAATCCAGCCACTCATCTTGATCTTCTGCTACTTGCGAAAAAATATGAGCAACTAATTGAGAACCTTCATCCTGAACACCAGCTTTTCGTTGCACAATTAGATCTAAAGAAGCGGGTGAACCATCAAAGACTGCGCCATACGGTGAAAAATGTGTAGCAGTTGCGCCAACATCAACTAAGTCATTTTGCGAACTTAATCCAGGCCAGGAAACAAGAGTTGGCCTAGGTGCGAGATTATTTGCACTCAAAAGTTCTCGAACTTCATCTAGATTTCCTAGTTGATCTAAATAAGCACTAATGATCCACTGGGGATGTGAATACAGTATTGAAAACCTTTCGAAATCATCTTTAATCAGCTCAATTTCAGAAACATACTCATCCAGACTCTTCTGACTAACTTTTCTTAAGATCGCATTTAGAAAAGACGCCTTAGACTCACCTAATACTTTCCTACCAAGTTCAACAGTTGCTGACACAGCAGCGTGGGTTGGAACGCGCATCTCAAATAATTGATGCGCACCTAATCGCGCGACATCAACTAGTGCCGGATCTACCTCTTCCCAAGGTCGATCACTTGCTTGAGCAAGAATCCAATCGTGTCTTCCCTGCATTCTTAGAGTCCCATACACCAATTCCGTTGCGAAACCTTTATCTCGTTCATCCATCTGAGATTTTGAAAGTATTTTTGGCAGCAATAAGTTGGAGTAACCACCATTTCGATTAACTTCATGTAACACGTCATAGGCCAGTAAACGAGGTGCATCAGGTTTGGGAGAGCTAAAGTTCTTGCGGATAGGTTTATTCAAAAACTTCACCATCAGTTAGCCGTGCTCCGTTAATCCAATCTGATGCGGGCATTTCCTTTTTCCCTGCCGGAATTATCTTCATAATCTCTACAGAATCACTAGCCGTTCCGATAAATAACCTCTTGCCAGCAGCGCAAAGCACGCCCGGTTCAAGTTTTTGCTCGCCGCCATGTTGACCAATCTCTGTGATCTTCAACAACGAACCCCTATGCGATGTCCAGGCGCCAGGGTTAGACGTGAATGCTCTTACTGCATTAATAATCTTTTCGGCAGGTAAATGCCAATCTATTTTTGCCTCATCTTTAGAAATTTTCGGGGCAAAACTTACTCCGGTTGCACTCTGTGCAGACGGTGCAACTCCTTGTTCAATCATTTCAAAAACCGCACCGAAGGCAGAGGCACCAAGATATGCAAGTTCGCTCAACACTTCGTCACTCGTGGAATTTTCAGGAATCTTAAACTCCTTCTGAAGGTAGATAGGACCAGTATCTAGATTCTCATCAATCTTGAAAATAGAAATTCCTGTGACTACGTCACCGGATAAAATTGATCTTTGAACGGGTGCCGCTCCCCTATATGCAGGCAATAGGGAAAAATGCAGATTGAGAAAACCGTGTTTTGGAATATTTAGAACATCTTTCGTTAAAATTCTTCCGTAGGCGATTGCTACGACAACATCGACGCCCTGGAAAGCAATCTTCATTTCCTCATGTGTATCCGGTTTCGAAATTTCTAATTTATTCGCATCTGCCCACATCGCTACAGGTGATGGGGTCAGCACTTTACCTCGACCAGCTTTTGAATCCGGTGTTGTAATAACACGGAGAAGTTGATGCTCAGATTTAACTAACCACTCTAGAGTTGGGATTGCTACATCTGCCGTAGCTGCAACCGCAACAATCACTACAACCCTTTTCCAAAAGTATTATGAGGAGAAATTTTGATTGTTGGAGAAATGCCAGAACTCGATGCTTGCCCAAACCACTCGGATTCGCGAATTTCTTTCATCGCAATCTTTCTTGTTTCATCATCTAAACGATCAATGAAGACTATTCCGTCTAGATGATCCGTTTCGTGTTGAATCGCCCGTGCTAAAAGCTCGGACCCCTCGACGGTAATTGGTTCACCGTGCATATTCCAACCTTTAGCAACAACTCTCATTGAACGCTTGGTTGGGTATGACAGAGATGGAAATGACAAACAACCCTCTTCCCCATCTTGTTCATCTTCGCTGAGATCAAGAGTTGGGTTTATCAAATGTCCTAAAGTTTCATCAACGTCCCATACAAAAACTCTCAGCGGGACTCCTATTTGTGGGGCCGCCAATCCAGCACCAGGTGCTGCAATCATTGTGTCCGTTAAATCTTGAACTAACTTTCGAAGTTCCTTGTCAAAATCAATCACGACAGAGGCAGGCGAGACAAGAACTGGGTCCCCGAAAAGGCGTATCTGTTGAATCGACATAGCTGCAGTCTACCAACTCGATTAACGCAACAGAGTGAATGGATCCAATGCGATACTGACGAAACTCTTCTTTGAAATTGCCCTCTTACGTGAAAGTTCCATTAAAAAAGCAGCCAAAACATCGCGATTTTGTGCAGGAACACTGATCAGGATTTTTGCGTTATCCGTCTCTGTATCTTGAGATAGAAATACTTGAGAGGACGCTGGAAGACGTCCATCTTTAATGCTCTTTGCCAATCCATTCTTTAGAAGTACAGCTTCTTGTTTTTGAACTGTTAACACCGCAACAGAGGAATAAGGGGGTAAGAAAGCCTCTTCATTTTCACGCAAGATCTTTCTTATTAGCAATCCTGGATTCCACTTAGTAATTGCAGCTACTAAAGGGTGAAAGGCATCTAGAACAATGTAAACGTTTCCCTTTTCAACTACATGCGACGCTGCCTCGAAAAATGATTCGTAGACCAACTCTTCAAACCTTGAAGAAGAAGCCGCCAAAAATCTTTGGCCTTCCAACAAAACAACCGCCGAATATTCTTTGATACCGCCGGGTATTGAACCAGTTGTAGCGATAACTATTTTGGTTTTCTCCGCAACTTCTTCCAAAATATTGGGAGCACTTGATAATTGAATGTTCGTATTAGGAAATGCTCTACCAATTTCTTCATGGAATCTGTCGATGCCTCGCGCTGCAACATATCGCGTAGTTCCTGCGCACCAGCTACATTGCCAGTTCTTAATAGAGGTACTACACACTGAGCATTGTGGATCCGCATTTTGACTTGTAACTAGTAACCTGCCCCCGCATTTACAGAATGCAATGTTTCTACACTTCGC
>JGI12421J11937_10000271_pt1 | contig 19462 bp, 20 predicted proteins | sample LakErihyJuly2011_2_FD_11937 | JGI IMG/M metagenome (IMG submission 11937)
CGGGTTTGCAAAGCTAGCCGATTTTATATAACTTACTCCTTCAAGATTTTTAATTAAAGCACTTGCAATATCCTGCGGTTTTTGAGATAGTTTTTTTGTATAAATCATTGCAATATTTGTTGTAACATCGCCAACGCCTTCCTCGCGGGGGTATTCAACATTAAATGCAATTTCAGGCTTAATGCCAAATGTTGCAATAAATAATGCCTCAATGTTAGTTTTTATTGTGGTGAAAAGATTCATTATCTGCCGCTAGGAACCTGCGATTTGCTAGATTCGTCCTGCACTGCCTCAACAGTTAGGTTTATAGATTTTGAAATTTTACTACCAAATGCAGCAATTGCAATGGTATTAACAATAAAACCGAAGGCAAAAATTGCGGTAAGTTTTGTTAAAAAGCTTGCAACTTCATCCCCACTCATAAAATTACTTTTGTTAGATGTTGTAAGCAGCCCCTCCCCACTTGTTTTTTGAAAAACAATTAAAGCAAGCAAACCAAAGCTAATAAAAATGTGCAAAACCACAAGCGTGCTGTAAATACCCTGCATAATAAAATACAATCAAAAAAAATTTATTTTTACCTCCCCTATCTTATCGCCATTATTGTTTTTGTCAATATTTTTATTAATAATTTTGCAATTGCTGGCAATTTCTAACAAAAGGTGTTTCTACTTAACTTCAGTCCTATCGTTTTGAGTTGATTTGCAATTAAATATCGCCCCTGTCCCTCATTTTTTTTAGGCGTTTTAAAATCAGCTCCTCCTTAAAGTGAGAAACATAATTTGTAATTGTTATGCCGTTTAGATGGTCTATTTCGTGCTGAATGCAAGTTGCAAAAATGCCATCAGCCGTTAGACTTTCGGGGTTGTTGTTAATGTCGGTGTAGTCAACATTTATAATTTTTGGGCGCTTTATTGTAATGTGTTGTTCAGGAAACGACAAACACCCCTCCTCAAAAACATTAATTTCGTTGGAATGAGATGTAATAACAGGATTAATCATAATATACTGCTTTTGGTTATAAATTGTGCCGTCCTTTTTGCGGCTATGTTCAACATCAATAACAATAAGGCGTAAATGGTAGCCAACTTGAACAGCTGAAAGCCCAATACCGCGCTCGGCATACATGGTTTCAAGCATATCGCTTGCTAGGGCTTTAATTTTGTCGTCCACCGCGGTAATTGGTAATGATTTTTGTTTTAAAAAATCATTTGGTGCGGTAATAATTTGTAAAACAGACATACAACCCATTACTTACCCTCAACAAAATTTTTAATGAAGCTGTAAATGAGCTCAACACCAAAGCCTGTTGCGCCTTTTAGGGCGGTGCGGCCGCCGTGCTTTCCTTCGTAAGCAACGCCGGCAATATCAATATGAGCCCATTTTGTTTTTGGGGTGTTTTCGTCGTAATTTATGAAGCGAGCCAAAAACTGAGCCGCAGTAACGGTTCCGCCCCCGCGACCCGCACCAATATTTTTAACATCTGCAATGTTGGAGTCCACCATTGCATCAAATTTTTTGCCAAGGGGCAATCTCCACAGGCGGTCGGCGGTTGTTTCACCGGCGGCAATTAATTGTTTTGCAAGTTCGTCCTCGTAAGTCATAAGTCCTGCATATACATCAGCCAGTGCAACTGTTACAGCCCCTGTTAAGGTTGCAAAATCAACCATTTGCTTTGGCTTGTAATTTTTTTGAGTATAATACAAAACATCGGCAAGAACCAGCCTACCTTCGGCATCGGTGTTTAGCATTTCAATTGTTTGACCAGACATTGATTTTAAAATATCCCCCGGTCTAAACGATGCCCCAGAAACCAAATTTTCAACAAGACCAACCGCAGCAACAACATTTGCTTTTAGCCCAAGTTTTGCCACAAGTTGCAAAACCGATATACAAACTGCCGAGCCACCCATGTCAATTTTCATATCCTCCATTGCGGATGCCGGTTTTATTGATAAGCCCCCAGAGTCGAAACACACACCCTTTCCAACAAGGGCCAAGTCTATCTCCTCACTATCCTTATTTCCCGTATATTTTACAATAACAGTTTTTGCACCATTAACGCTACCAGCATTTACCGCCAATAAAGACCCCATTCCAAGAGCGGCCATTTCGTCCTCATCCAAAATTTTTACCTCAACATTTTTTACCCCCTCAAAAGCCGATTTTATAATTTGAGAATAGTTTTCAGGGTTGAGATCGGTAGATGGAGTGTCAACCAATTGTTTTGTAAAATAAACGCTTTGGGCAAGGGTTTTTTTTGTAGAAAGTTTTTCCTTTATTTTTTCAAGCTTGTCCTGTTTTACGGCAAATAAAATGTCTCTCAGATGGTTTTCCTTGCTTTCGGCTTTTTTGTGAAAATAATGATTAAAACAATAATTTGCAAGGCAGGCCCCATAATACAAATTTGCTAAAAAGCTTGTGCATTGCTTTGCACTAATATTTACAATTTTAATTTTTTTAAGTTTAAGGCCATTTGCCATTGAAGCAATTTTGTGCCCTAGCTCGTATTCCTGCTCAATATCAGTTAGTTTTTCAACTTCGCCAATTGAAAGCACAATAACGCGGGAAAATTCTGCCCCATTAACATTTGCGGGAAACGAAGATAAGCTTTCGCCAAATTCGGCTTTGTATTCGGTATTGAAAAGGGCAATGTTTAAAACCGAGCTAATGGAGCTTTGCATATCGTTAATTTGCCCCTTAAAGCCAATTTTATCAACAATAACAAACAGAGCATTTGCATGGCTTGCGTTTTTTACTTCGCCTTCGTGTAGGCAGGCTTCGTAAGAAGGCAGATATTTAATAGTTTTGGAGGAAAAAACATCAAAACTTGTAATGTTTGCATTTGGGTTTGTTGTAATTTTATTCATATACTTTATATATAAAAATATCATCTTTGTTATTTTTATATATAGTATGCGTGCCGTAAAAATTAAAGTCAAGATAACAAAAAATATTATTTTCAAGCTCTAGCCATTTTTGTATTTCTTGCTTATTTAATAAAGCATTTGCGGGGGTTTGCGATGCCCCGTTAAATATTTTGTGTTTATAATTATTTTTTTTGCACTGCAAAAATATTGATAAAATTTTGTTAATATCCCTCTCCCCCATTATAAAATATTTGTATGAGGAATTGCATAAATTTTGATTTTGTTCTTTTAGGCTATCTAAATTGCCAATTATCATAACGCCATTTGAAAGCAAAATATTTTGCTTGTTTTCGTTTGTCTTGTAGGGATTGTTTTTAAGACCCATCTCCTGCATCCAAATATTTTTAACAAAATAACTATCTGCCGCGCCGCTTTGATAGTATTTACCCCGAAAATTGTAAATTGCCATATCATTATTAATTGTAAGCAGAGCAGTTGTTGTTAATAAACGATAGATGTAGCAAATGCTAATTAGCCCATAAACCCCAAGACCAATATATCTAATGCCTGAGGTAAATAAGGCAAACCATAGCAAGGCAAAAAATGCTCCGCAAAACATCCATTGAGTTGGCTGCATTAGCGAAAAATAAAACCAGCTTTGCGAGGAAAATATTTTTGCAATCAACAGCATTGCCCACACCCCATATTGGCAAATTTTTAACGATAAAATTGCCATAAAATTTAACCCGCACAAATAAAATATTGAATACATTACGCAGGCGGGCATAATTACAAAGCTAACAAGCGGAATTGCAAAAATGTTTGCAAACATTGAGGAAAACGAGAATCTTCCAAAATGATAAATAACCGTGTAAAAGCTGCTAAATGCAATAAATAGCGAGGAGATAACGATTCCCAGAACATATCTTACCCACCAAGAGCGATTTTTTAACTTTTGAGTTAAAAAATTAAAAGTTACTACCAAACAAATAACTGCAGCAAAGGACAGCTGAAATGAGGCAAAAAATACTGAAAATGGGCTAATAACTAAACAAACAACAGCCGCAAGCATAAGGCTGTGGAAGGTGAGGGCTTTTTTATCGGTAATTATGGCAATTAAAATAAGTGAAAACATTACAAAGCTGCGTAGTGCTGGCACTAAAAATCCTGAGAGAACCAAATAACAAAGCGAGCCAAAAATTGCAAAGGCCGCGGCGGGCTTGCGTGGATTAAAAAATAATACCTTTTGACCAAATAGTGGCGTAATGCAAAATCTAAAAATTAACATAAAAAAGCCGGCTACAATTGCAATGTGTAGCCCCGAGATGGATAAAATATGCGATAACCCCGAAATGCTAACTTCGTTATTTGTTTTGTGGCTTATTTCGCCTCTTTGCCCAGTAATGAGGGCATTGACGATGGAAAATTCGTCCTGCTGCAAAATATTTTCCTTAATGTGTAGACTAATTTTATTTCGCAAATTTTGCAAAAAATATTGATTTGATTGGCTTTTTACAATGTTAATAATTTCAACAATGCTTCCGCCCGAGCCATAACCCTGATAAANCATTTGCAAATTGTAATTATAAGCAAAGGGATGTATTTTTTGCGTTAAAGGCTCCAGATTCACTTTTGCTGTTATAATATCGCCAATTGCAATATTTTGCGAATTTTTTGACTCCACCAAGAGCTTAATTTTTTTAATTAATTGCAAACCATCCTGATTGCTTTGCATTGCAACATTTGTGCAAATAATGTTGAGAAAATCTTTTTTTGATAAAATATCCTCCGCCGTGCAAGTTAAAATAATGTTTTGATAGGGCTGTGTAATTTGCATTTGGGCCGTGCGTGGAACCTGAACCACCTTCCAAATTAAAACGCCGCAAAGTGTTGCAAGGGGATAAAAAAGCAAATACTTTTTATTGCTAAAAAATGCAACAACCAACACCCCAACATAAAACACCCCACACCAAACAGACAATATTTTGAAAGGCAAGCAACAACAAAACCCCAAAAATATAAACAAGGGAACAAAAAGCTTTAACAGATGCCTTTCGGGCAAAAAAAGGGTTTTCATTTAAATTTACTTGTAAGCCAAGCAGTAATTACAATGGTGGCGATTGTCCACATTCCAAAAAATATTTTTCCACTAATTAATTTTAAGAAATTTTTAGCTTCTTTTTTATTGTAGCACATTATTATATTTTCTAATTCTTCCTTGGTTTCGCTATCTTTTTTTATTAAATTTACAATAATTTTTCTAATGGCAACATCAGCGGTTTTTGATTTTTCAAGAGTGTTTAACAACATTTCGGCAAATTTTTCGGATTGCTCAATCTTATCGCTAATAATTTTGATAGATTCCCTAACATCCAAATCGTCGTTGTTTTTCATATTGTTATTATTTATTTTTAACAAAATTATCGGCGGGCTTAATTTTAATTTCACCTTCTTCGGCTGTGTTGATGGTCATTGCGCAGTCCTTACTTAACTTTAAAACGCTAAGGGCAAATCTTACCAAACTTTCTTCGTCTTTAAAATTCCACTTTTGTAGCATTTCTAGGAAAATTTTTTTATCGCCATTATCTAGCTCCAAGATTAACTTTTCGTTTTGTATGTTTGAAATTACCGACATAACTTTTAATTTAATAACGAAATAATTTTTTTTTATCAATATAACACACAACATTTTAACTTTCAACTTTTTTTTCAACTTTTTCTCTTGATTTACAAAAAAAGTAGGTTATGATTTGCGGATTATTACAAAAAAAATGTCAAAAAATAAAACAATAAAAATGTGGGAATTTATTTGCCAGATGGCAATGATGATGTCCACAATTGCAATTTGCATTGATATTGTAATTCCTTCAATGAAGGCAATTGCAAGCGGACTTGGTTTTGTGGGGGAAAATTCGGCTCAATACACAGTTGGCGCGTTGCTAATTGGGCTTGCGGGCGGGCAAATAATTTACGGCCCAATATCTGATAGCATTGGGCGAAAAAAAGCCACAATGATTGGCTATGTAATTTTTTGCTTTGGCTCGCTTTTGTGTTTGCTTTCCTACAATTTTGCAAGCATAATTACGGGACGAATTTTACAAGGTTTTGGAGGGGCAGCTTTTAGAATTTGCTCCATGGCAATAATAAGGGACAGATACACAGGCCGAGACATGGCCCGCATAACATCAATAGTTATGACCGTATTTATTGTCGTGCCAATAATAGCCCCAACCCTAGGGCAAATAATTATAATGTTTGCACATTGGCGTTTTATTTTTGCATTTTTGCTTGTTTATACAACCATCACTTTTTTGTGGATGTATTTTCGCCTCAACGAAACAATAACAAAGGAACGCAAAAAACCCTTCAACACAAAAGCAATTTTACATGCCTTTGCAATTGTTTTTAAAAATAAGCAAACAATTTTCTACACCATCTGTTCGGGTCTTGCATTTGCCGGTATGGTTGGCTACATTAGCTCGTGCCAGCAAATTTTGCAAGGTATTTACGGGGTTGGCAATTTAATGCCTTTTTACTTTGCCATTTCGGCACTTTCCATTGGGGTTTCCTCTATGTTAAATTCGTTTATTGTAAAAAAATATGGGATGAAATTTTTATGCAAAAGAGCCTCCTTAATGATATTTACAATAAGTATTTGCTTTATTTTGGCAATAAAATCGTCTGCGGGCAAAATTGATTTTTTTGTTTTTATTGGATACATCCTCGTTGTATTTTTTTGCTTTGGAATGCTCTTTGGCAACTTTACCGCACTAGCAATGGAGCCAATGGGGGCAAATGCCGGAACTGCATCCTCGGTTGTTGGAACACTCTCCTCCGTTGTTTCTACGGGGTTTGGCACATTTATAGGGCAACAATTTAATGGAACCATCTTTCCGCTTGTGTTTGGTTTTTTTGCTCTTGCATGCTTATCATTACTTTTTCAAAGCCTTGCAGAAAAATGTAAATCATAATTTTCTTGAGCCACAAAACTTTTCAAATCCTGCAAAATTTATTGCCACAGCATTTATTGCCCTACTTTTTGCAATATTGTTTGGCGGTCAAAAAATTTGCAATCTTATTGTTTTTTTATGCCTACTATTTACCTTAAGCCATCTGTTAATTAGGGGATTTTTAATTTTTTTAACTTGCAGCCAAAAACAAATCCATGTTTCAATTGTCCCAACAAAATTAGTCAGTTTTACAATTTTACTTCCACTTTACAAGGAAAATCTAATTGTAATACAAAAACTTGTAGAATCTATCAGCAACCTAAAATATCCCACAAATTTGCTGGACTGCCAAATTGTTGTTGAACAACACGACAACGAAACAATAAACAATGTAAAAGCCTGCAATTTGCCGCATTATTTTAGCGTTGTGCTTGTGCCACACGGACCCATAAAAACAAAGCCGCAGGCCTGCAACTATGCAATGCAATTTGCCAAAGGCGAAATTGTTGCAATATACGATGCCGAAGATGCGCCAGATGCAAATCAACTGTTGGCAGTTTGTGCCTGTTTTAATAACAATTACGCAGTAGATATTGTGCAATGCCCCCTGCTTTTTTATAATAGTAAGCAAAACTTTTTGACAAAAAATTTTCAGATGGAATATTTTGCTTGGTTTAAGCTAACCCTTCCTGCAATTTGCAAATACAATTTACCTCTTTGCCTTGGAGGAACTAGCAATTTTATTAGGATAGAATTTTTTCACAAACACGGGCTATGGTGCGGCAAAAACTTAACGGAGGATGCAGAACTTGGCCTAAGGGCCTTCGCCCACGGAGTCAAAACCGCCTTTGTAAATTACCCAACGCTTGAAGAATGTCCTTTTGAGCTAAAAAACTGGCTAAACCAACGCAAACGTTGGATAAAAGGCTTCAATCAAACCTATTTTTTTTATTTTGCAACCTTTTTACGGCGCAAATATAAACTGCTACCAAAACTTGTTTTCTTTTTTTTGCATGGCTCTTCGGCAATTGGCTTTTTGGCGGTATTATTACTTTTGACGGGAGAGGCAAAATTTGCATTAAGCACAAAAGCCACAATGTGGCAAATTAGCAATGCAATAAGCTGGCTTACCTTGGGACTATCGCTTGGTATTTCAACTTTTGCGTGGAAAAGGCTCTTAAATACAAATTGGTTTGTATGTCTTGCAAAATCGCTGGGTTCGGCAGCTTACTTTTGCCTACACCCAATAGCGGCCATTTTTGCAATTTTTGACCTAATTAAAAAACCATTCCACTGGGATAAAACAAATCATCACGGCAATGTGTAGGGTTAATTACAAAAATCACTAAAAACTTGCAAAATATTTTTTATGATTTATTTAGTATTTGTGAGAACGCCGTTGACTGATTTTTTTGTTTTATTTTTATTATATTTTATATGGGTAGTGTAAATAAAATTAATGATTTAATTTCAGGATATAAGGACTTTCAAAAAGAATACTTTACAAACGGTAGTTCCTTGCGAGATTTATACCACGATTTGCTAAAAAAAGGGCAGTTTCCTAAGGCACTTTTTATTGCCTGTAGCGATTCGCGAATTGACCCAGCCTTAGTTACAAATGCGCAGCCGGGGGATATTTTTTCGGTGCGAAATGTTGCAAATCTTGTGCCACCGTATCAGGAGGATAGCTCAACATATCACGGAACCAGCTCCGCTATCGATTTTGGGGTAAATGGGTTAAATATTGAAAATATTGTTGTTATGGGTCATAGCCACTGCGCTGGGGTTGCGGCAACGGTGCAAAAAGTTTTAGATAAAATGAACACTCAAAAACCAACCGATAATAAGTTTAGCTTTGTTTCGTCTTGGATAAAAATTGCCGAAGCAAAAGTGGCTCAGCTGATAGAAAATCATCCAATGGCACATAAGGAGGATTTTACCGGCTTTGCAAATTTTTGTGCTATGGAGCTAATTAAAAATTCTATTGATAATTTAATGAGCTTTCCATTTATTAAGGAAAAAGTTGAAGCCGGCAAGTTAAATATATACGGCTGGTATTTTGATATTGAAAGCGGCAAGCTACTTTCGTTTAACAAACAGCAGGATAAATACATTGAGCTATGAGTGATAGCAATTGCAAAGAAACCTCTGTTTTGTTTATGAAGGGGGTTGAAAAATCTTACGGGGATAGGTTAATTATTAAAGGCATTGACCTATCCTTTAAAACTGGGCAGGTTTATGCAATTATGGGTCCAAACGGGGCTGGTAAAACAACATCATTTTATATGATAACCGGCATTGTTCGCCCCAATAGTGGCTCAATATTTTTAAACAATACCGACATAACAACTTTGCCAATTTACATAAGGGCAAGGCTTGGCATTGGTTATTTGCCGCAGGAAAATTCCATCTTTAAAACCCTCACAACCGAGCAAAACATTATGGCGGCGCTTGAATGTGTTGAAGGCAACAAACAAAAACGCAAAGATAAGCTTGAGGAGCTAATAAATTTATTTAATTTGCAAAAAGTTGCAAAATCGGATGGCGGGGTGCTTTCAGGCGGGGAGCGTCGCCGTGCTGAAGTTGCAAGATGTCTTGCTACAAACCCAAAATTTATTTTACTAGACGAGCCATTTGCTGGGGTGGATCCCGTTTCGGTTGAGGATATTGAAGAAGTAATTAAAACCCTAGCACAAAAAAATATTGGAGTTATAATTACCGACCATAACGTTCGCGAAACCCTAAAAATTGCGGACATGAACTACATTTTTTACGATGGCAAAGTTATTTGCAAAGGCTCCGCCGAGGATGTTTTGTCCAACGCCCTCGTTCGCGAAAAATATTTGGGCAGCGGGTTTAGTTAATGTTTTAATATTGCCCCTCGCCCCCGTAATCCTTTATACAAGTGGGGATGTGGGGTTTAAAAACATTGCAATGTCATCCTAGATTCCAGCCTTCGCGGGAATGACAAGTGAGGTGGGAATGAGTGGGGTCAAAATTCACTAACTTACACCTTACTACGCAGTGCGTCGTGTTTGTAGCAGCCTAAAAGCTTGGTTGAGGCGGCAAAAAAGCCAAGCTCCTCCATTGCAAGACGCACATTTGGCTGGTTAATATGCCCCCTAAAACTTAAAAAAAATTGTGCCGCGGAGGAGCAAATCCCTCCCGGAATGTAACTTTCAAGCTTTAATAAATCTACACCGTTTGTTGCAAACCCGCCAATTGCCTTGTAAATTGCCCCGGGAATGTTTCGCACCGTGAACATAACCGAAGTAATTGATCGCTCTTGCTGAGTTGAAAAATCGGCCTCGCGGGCAAGCACAACAAATGTTGTGTGATTTGTTTTGCTATCGGCAAAATCGTCCACTAGGGAGTGTAAATTGTAAATTTGCTGCGCAAAGCCAGAGGCAATTGCCGCAACCGAAAAATCCTCGCCTTCGGCAACATATTTTGCTGCTAGGGCAGTATTTGCAAAATTTGTTAGCTCTGGGGCATTGTTAAGTTTTGCCGCAAATGTTGCCTCAATGCTTTTGCTGCACTGCATATGTGCCTGCTCGTGAGAATATATTGTTTTTATATTTTCAAGCCTTGCTCCCGTTTTTGCAAGCAATTTGTGGCGAATTGGCAAAATAACCTCCCCAACAATATACAAATTATAAAGGGGAAACAAATTATGTATCTCGGCAACTCTGCCCGCGTAGGAATTTTCAAGCGGAATTACCCCAAATGCAATTTCGCCGCCTTCAACGGCGCGAAAAACATCCTCAAATTTTGCAAAATTTTTAAAATTTTGCTGATTTCCAAAGTATTTCGCTGCCGCCTCGCTAGAATAAGACCCCCAAACTCCTTGATAACCAACAACTACATCTTGCATATTTTGTATTTTTGACATAAATGAATTTCGTTTTAATATTTTTATAATAATTTACAAAAAATATTTTGCAAATTATTTAGTAAGTTTTCTCATTTTTTGCTTGATTGTTTTTAGCCAATGCTATAATTTTTGAGTTGATGTTGTAAAAAATTATAGTAAATAAGTATGAAAATTAATCCCGATACTCAAAAAACAATTCAAAATGTTTGTAATTTAATTAAATTAGACAAAAAAACGGCGATAAGTTTGCAAATTTTATATAATATTTTTGCTCTTGCAATGTTTTACAATAGAGTATTTTTGTGGCTTGTAAAGCACATTTACTACCATGGAGCCTTGCGAATTGAAATTTTATCCATCCTTGCCGTTACTTTTATTTTGTGTTTTACAACAATTGCGGCACATTTTATTAAGCATTTTACTAGACATTACCTAAAAAATATTTTGTGAAAATTTTGCAGTTTTTGATTGATTTTTATAAAAAAGCGGTCAAAAATATATCTATTATTAATTAAAAAAATTTAATTACAAAAAATATGGCAAACAATGGCATTGAAGTGGAAAAAATTGCAAAAATTGCTCGCATAACTTTGGAAAAAAACAACGTTGAAAGCTGTCAAAATCGCCTTGAAACGGTTGTCAACTGGTTAAATGAGGCAAAACAAGTTGACGTTACAGGCTTTAAGCCAATGATTGACATTAACCAAAACTACTCAACCCCCACCCACAATACCGACTTCTCCCCAGCAATTAAGCCCGAGTGTATTGCCGATTTGTTGCTAAACAACAAATCTAGCGAGCAACAAAACCCTGAGGAGGAACACAATTATTTTACAACTATTTTGGTTATTGAGTAGAAAAGCCTTACTTTTATCGCAAAGTTAAATAATACCCAACCTACCCAAAAAATGCGAGGATTTTTAGGATGCTAAATTTTACAAGCCCAATGGCCCCAACGCACATTGCAACTCCAACGGAACCTATTATTATTGAAAATGCAAGCAATAGGCCGTCCTTCATAATAATTGCAAAGCAACCAAGTGCAAGCGACATACCCAGCGGAACATTTGTAAGGGGAATTGGCAAGAACAACAAAAAACTTAAAAATAAAAACCACGCTCCCAAAACCTGCAAACAAACAGAATTTGTTGTGAAAAATGTGAGTCTTTCCCCAAAAAATTTACGGAAGAAAAATATCAAACCCTGAAACTTATCAATAATTGTAAGTAAAATTGATTTTTTAATGCTAAAATTTGTAATAATTTTAGGCAATTTGGGATGTTTTCGCCCCATTGCCATTTGAAAAGAAAGTATTGTTGCAACCAGCCCCATTGCACTAACAAATCCCGGTGGATAAGGAATTGGAATTGCGGTAGGAAAGCTAAAAATGCAAATTAAAAGCGGGAAGGCATTTTTGCCAGCAAGCATAATTATTTCGCTCATTGCAATTTTTGTGGCATTTTTGCGGCGTTTGATATGGCGTTTTATAAGATATATAAACGAAATTTTTTCTTTAAATCGCTGCAGAAAGCGATAGTGCATCATTTGCTTAATAAACCTGATTCTTCGCGGAACTTTAATTTGCTTCGTATTTTTTTTTGAAAAAAACATCGCTATACCAACAAAATTAAATTAAACTTTCGGCGGCGGCTTTTATGCGCTCCAGCCCTTTTGTTAGCTCCTCGTTGCTTGTGGCGTAGGAAATGCGTATGTAATTGTTATAACCAAATGCCGAGCCTGGAACCCCCGCAACCAAAAATTCATCAAGCATGTAGTTTGCAAAATCGGTGCAGGACCCAATAATTTGCCCAGATTTTGTTTTTTTACCAATAAGTGCCCCAACCGAGAAAAACACATAAAATGCACCAGCAGGGCGAGAACACCACAGGCCCTTAATTGCATTTATGCTGTCCACAACCATATCCCTTCTTGCTTTAAAAATGGCGGTATTTTTTGGCAAAAAATCCTGCGTTCCGTTGAGAGCCTCCAAGGCTGCCTCCTGCGAAATTGAGGAAGGATTTGATGTGCTTTGCGATTGAATATTATCCAAAATTTTAATAAATTGCTCGTTTTTTATTGCACCATAACCTATACGCCATCCGGTCATAGAGTAGCTCTTTGATACTCCATTAAGAGTAAAAACTCTATCCGCCAAATCTGGGGCAACTTGCGCCATTGTGCAAAAAGCATCTTTTTCGTAGCAAATGTGCTCGTAAATGTCGTCGCACATAACTAAAATATGTTTATGTTTGCGAACAACCTCCGCAATTGCAAGCATTTCGGCCTTGCTATAAACCTCCCCACTTGGGTTAGAGGGCGAATTTAAAATTATCCACTTAGTTTTTGGGGTAATTTTTGCCTCAATTTCGGTAGCATTTGCCTTGAAGAGATTTTCTTTTTTTGTTTCAATGAAAACATTTACTCCCTCAAACATTGATACAATATCAGGGTATGAAACCCAGTAAGGCGCAGGAATTATAACCTCGTCCCCCGCCTCAACCGTTGCCATTAGGGCGTTGAACAAAACTTGCTTTGCCCCTGTGCCAACAATTACTTCGCTTGGTTTGTAGTCTATGCCATTTTCGCGTTTAAATTTGGCGGCAACGGCGATGCGAAGCTCGGCAGTGCCGGCAACGGGAGTGTATTTTGTTTTACCTTTTTTAATTGCCTCAATTGCAAAATCTTTTATATTTTGTGGAGTGTCAAAATCTGGCTCGCCGGCCCCTAAAACAATAACATCCTTGCCACTTGCCTTCAAATTTTTTGCCTTAGTTGTAAGAGCAATAGTTGGAGAGGCGCGAAGGCTCAACGCCCTTTTAGAGAATTTTGGTGAAAATGTTGATAAAAACACATCGCTCATAGCTTTTGACAAAAAATATAGATTTTTTTCAGAATAAACCAAATTTTATATTAGTCAATTCATTTATTAAAAAGATTAGGGGACTATATACAAAAAGGTAATATCCCCCCTCTTGTCATCCCCACGAAAGTGGGAATCTAGGCTTTTTTTACAATATCCTTCCATAAAAAACACCGAATTTAATTTTTTGCTTTTGTCCCCCCTCCAAGCTAAAGCTTGCTTTCCTTCCCTTTAAAGAGAGGTTAAAAAAGCCTAGATTCCCGCCTGCGCGGGAATGACAAATTAAGGGGCGGGAATGACAAGAAACGAGAACGCTACCTTGTTGTATATAGTTGCCAATTATTAAATACATTAGAAACAAGAGAAAGAATGCTTGAAATTGCTGGAAGAAAAAATTTATTTAATAAAAAGTTGACAAATTACTTTTTTTTACAGATATACATTTTTCGTTGGTGAAAAAGCCGATTGCAAAACTTGTCTTTGCTTTATTTTACACACTTTGGATGGGTAATTATATTTTTTTAAAGAAATCTCTTTTCTTTTTTAAAAAAATATGCTATACTTTATCTACTAGTTTGAAAATAAATCAAAACTTGGAGGTTTTGTTTTAGAATTGTTATTTTAGTAGTTGTGATTTATTTTGTTAGCTTTGTCTATGGTAAGTAATAAGTTATTTAAGGTAAGTATGCATGTATTTTGTAAGAATCATGGGATTGGTTTAATCTCCGATGTTACAGAAATTGATGTAATGGACGAAGTAATTAAATGTTTTGAAATTAACTTTGAAACCGACAGCATTATGCTTACGGTTCCTGAGGAAAAAATGGCAAATGTTGGTATTCGTCATTTAATTCCAAAGAAAATTGTTGCTGATGTAATGAAGGTTTTTAAGGATGAGTCTCGCGGGATGAAAGTTATTTGGAGCAAAAGGTCTAAGGAATACGAGCAAAAGCTGTATTCTGGTGATATTTTTGCCATTGCCGAAGTTGTGCGTGATTTATACAAAAATTCGCAAAACCCAAGCCGCTCTTATTCTGAGCGAGTAATTTTTGAAAAAGCCTTAGAGCGTGTTGCAAGCGAAATTGCAGTAGTGCAGGAAAGAGCCATGGACGATGTTATTTACGAAATTAACAAAGTTCTTTCAATGTATCAGGACATCTACACAGATTCCCATGTTGAAGAGGTTATTCCAGCTGGTTTTATTGAGGAAATTGCTGGCTAATAAATTATGCCAAATGCGGCAATTGACTGCGTTCAATTTTACCCCATTTTGTGTAATAATACTAAACAAATTGAGGTAAATACTGGTAGAATTTTACAAATTTATAAAAAATCTACCGCTGCCTTGGTTTTGTTTCCTGAGCTTGCAATTTGCGGCTACATTCCACAGGATTTGCTTTTTCACCCCCATTTTATTGATGCAATTGAGCTTCACGCTCTTGATGTTGTAAGTAAATCTGGAGGTCAAATACTCTGTTTTGGCTCGGTTTTACGGCAAAATGGCAAGCTTTATAATGTTTTAATTATTTGCCAAAATGGCAAAATTTTGCAAATTTGTAAAAAAACACATCTTCCAAATAATTCTGTTTTTAGCGAAAGCCGATATTTTACGCCAAATACTGAGGATTTCATTGTAAATATATTTATTGAAAATACAAAAATTGCCTTTGCAATTTGTGAGGATATTTGGCACGAAAACTTTATTAAAAAAATACAAAATAACAACCCGCATATTTTATGCGTTGCAAATGCCTCTCCTTACAATTACGCCAAACAAGCGGAGCGATATAATGTTGTAAAAAGCATTAATATACCAACAATTTATTGCAATTTAGTTGGTGCAATGGACGGCATTTGCTTTGATGGTGCAAGTTTTGCGTCAAACGGCACAACAATAAATCAACAAGCAAAAATATTTGAGGAGCAAATTTTGCCCGTAAATTTTGCCACTCAAAAGACATCTGTTCAAAATACATCAATTGAGGAAGGCATTTACAAGGCAATGATTTTTACAACGAAAGATTTTTTTGCTAAATGCGGTTTTACAAAAGCGGTGCTTGGGCTATCTGGCGGGGCGGATAGTGCCTTGGTTTTAAAAATAGCAAGCGATGCCCTGGGCCCCAAAAATGTTTTTTGCTATGGGCTAAAAAGCAAATATACATCAAGTTCAAGCATTGAGGACGCCCTTGTGCTTGTGCAAAATATATCTAACAAAATACATTTTGAAATAATTGATATTGAGCCACTCTACCAGCCATTTGTCCAAAATTTGGGGCTTGAGGGGCTAAATTTGCAAAATATTCAGGCAAGGGTGCGGGGGGCGGTTTTAATGGCAAAATCTGCCCAGCATAATGCCCTTGTGCTTACAACTGGCAACAAAAGCGAAATTGCCTGTGGCTATTGCACCATTTATGGAGATATGTGCGGAGCGTTTAACCCAATAAAAGACCTCTACAAAACCCAAGTTTTTGCAATGATGCAGTGGCTTGAAATTTTTCCTCAAAATATTTTAACCAAGCCCCCTTCGGCCGAATTGAGCGAAAATCAAAAAGATAGCGATAACTTGCCCCCATACAACATTTTAGACCCAATTTTGTATTGTCTTATTGAGCTAACAATGAGCGTAGCGGAAACTCTTGAAAAAATAACGAAAAAAAATGCTTTTGCATTAAATTTTAATCAAAAATTTAATGTTGAAGATATAACAAAAGCACAAAAACTACTTCGCCTTAGCGAATACAAACGCAGGCAATCTGCCCCCGGCCCGTGCCTCTCTCCCTCAAGCTTTGAGCCCCAAAACTGGAGGGCGAATGTTTAAGTTAGTTTTCTGCTCCCCGGTTTTACGGGGGTTAGACCTTGCAAGTGAGCTGGAATTTGTTGCTCGGTAAAGGTTGGTATGTTTAGCTGTTCTAAAAATATCAGCGGGGCATTTATGTGAGAGTTCAAAATCTCCGCCTCGCCCCTTTTAAAAATGCAAGTTTGTGCAATAAAACTTGGCTCAAATTCCTTTACAACTTCAATTGCCTCAATTGATGATTTTGCCGTTGTAACAACATCTTCGCAAATTAAAATTTTATCGCCCTTGTTAATTTCAAACCCGCGGGATAACACAAATGAGTTATTTTCGCCCTTGCGTTCCACAAAAACATTTTTTACCCCAAGATGGCGAGAAAGCTCGTAGCCAAAAAACAACCCACCCATTGCAGGGCTAACAATTACATCAAAGTAATTTTTGCCAAATTGAGACTCAATTTTATCAGCCATTGCCTTGCAAATTTGCGAGGCAAAATTTGCATCCTCAAAAATTTTGGCACATTGCAAGTAGTATTCGCTTAAAAGCCCAGATGATAACCTAAAAAATCCTTTCCTCACAACCCCCCGCAGGGCAAATTGCTCCGCAAATTGAGACTTTAAATTGATTGACATAAAAACACATTATAAAACAAAACTCCAACTAATTAATAATAGCAATGTTAAAGCAACAAAATTATTTTTCAATATTTTATTGACAATTAAATTATAAGTTAATTTATAATAAGCATGCTTATAATATGGTAGCTTATTAAAAAAAGTATGAATGATGACGATTTGCAATTTTTAAATACCCCAGAGTTTTGCTTTGTAAAACGCTTTAAGGATATACACAATTTTATGCACAAAACATTTCGCCAGCAATTAAAAGCCGAGGGAGTTACTCCTTCGCAGCTGAGCGTAATTTTGGAGCTACGAAAAATGCAAATGTGCGAACAAATTGAGGAAGTGAATCAAATTATGCTTGCTGAAGCTCTATTTATTGAGGCAATATCTCTAGCGCGCACACTCGACAAAATGGAAAAACTTAATTTAATAACACGCTCCCCCAACACAACCGATAAACGAGTAAAAATTGTAAAACTAAACTACGAATGCAATATTGTAAAAAATGTCCTCCAAAATGTTAGAGAGGTTGGCTTTAATGTTAGCTCCTCCATTTTAAAATGTTTAGATGAAGCCGAAAAGGCACAATTTTTACAAATTTTAGAAAAACTTAACAACAATTTATGCGGTAAAATATGAAAACAATATTAGACCCCTCCTATAACTCACTTTTTACCTCATCTTTTTTTATAGAGATTTTCAAAAAATTTTCTTCGCCTCGCTCGTTTATATCAAATAAAGTTGCTTCGGCTCATCAAAATGTTTTAAAAAAATATTTTGCAAAAAGAGGTTTTAGAAGAGGTCTATTGCTTTTTTGCCTTACAACACTAATAATAACAAATATAACAGGCAATGCAATGGCGGCGGTTTCGGTGGAGGAATATACCTATCAAGTTGAAAGTAAAAACAGCCAATACAAAGCCTCGCAAGAAGGCGAGCAAGGCTACAAACTAAAAAGTGGCGAGGCAACATTAAAGTATCTACCCCGCTTTTTTGTTGAGGCACAAAGCATAGATGACAAACGCAAAACAAATGCCCCGGTTTTTCAGGGTAATCGCACAATTACCGAAAATATTTCAAGCGGTATAAGTTTACTTAGCAAATTTGGAACGGAGGGACGCATTTACTACTCGCAGTCTCGCAGTAGCATTAAGGGGGTTAATCCTAGCTTTTTTCCAATGTCTACATTTTATTACAACGGATGGAACGCCGAACTAACCCAACATTTATGGAAGGACGGTTTTGGCGGCAAAAATAATGCACTAGCAAAATCTAACTTTGCAAGCGCCCTTGCCTCGCTTTACGAAAATAAATTTAAGCAAAAAGCCACAATTTTGGAGGCAAGAGCAAAGTTTTGGCAGCTGGCTTCAACAATTGAGGCCGTTGAAAACTTTAAACAAAGCGTGGATATTGCCCAAAAAACTTACGACTACCTACTTAACAAAGTAAAGCTTGGCCTTGGCGAGCGAAGCGATTTAATTAAAATTGAGGCCTATTTGGTTTCTCGCAAATACGACCTTGAAAATGCAATGTTAAATTACAAATCTCAGCTTATTGAATTTAACAAATTTCGCGGATGGGACACAGCCGATGATGTAAGCGACCTTATTTTGCCAAATGCCGCTTATATATCTGCCTTAAACTTGCCAAAAATTGACTTTAACCGCGAGGACATAAAAGCAAAGGAGCAACAAATGATAGCCTCTAACGAAACCTACAAAGCCTCAATGCAGGACCTAAAACCAACGCTAGACCTAACAATTGCAGGTTCCATAACTGGTCGTTCGGCAACTTACAATACAACAATGACCGAGGCAAACAACGGGGTATATCCATATAGCTCCGTTATGCTAAATTTTAATGTGCCAATTGAATTTTGGAAGGTTGGCAAAGTTGTTGAGGGCTACAAAAAAATGCAGCAGTCCAACAAGCTTTCGTATAACCAAACCATTAAGGATTCTGCCGCGGAGCTTAACAAATTACAAACCCAATTTGAGCAAAATAAACATCTGCTTTCACTGATGGACGAGGTTGTTAGCATTAACCAAAAAAAAGCCGAGGAGGAACGCCGCCGCTACAAAATTGGCAAAAGCGACCTCTATCAGCTATGCCTAATAGAGCAGGAATATCTCAACGCCAAAAACACCTTCATCGCCCTCCGCCAAAATGTGCTAATGCTCTACGACCAAATTTTGACTTATAAAAACGAATGAATAATAATTAATATTTTTTTCTAGATTTTTATTAAAAATTTATAAAATAATATAGCTACACAATATTTTTAATTTATTATTATGCCCCACATAAAGACCATTCATTTAAAAAACTTTACTTGCTTTAAAGACCTTAAAGTTGAAAATATTGGTAAAATCAATTTTGTTTTTGGTGCAAATGGTTGCGGAAAAACTTGGTTTTTGAGGGCTATTGATTTGTTATGTAATTATCAAGAGTCTTTATCTAAAAATGAAACATCAAAATCTACATTTGCATC
>JGI12421J11937_10000272_pt1 | contig 19458 bp, 18 predicted proteins | sample LakErihyJuly2011_2_FD_11937 | JGI IMG/M metagenome (IMG submission 11937)
GCAAAAAAGTCTGTCTTGTAGCACTGGTCTAATGAATCAAATTTGATTGTTGCTGTAATGGCATCCGCTCGGCGAACCCATGTAGAATCTAAAGAAGTACAATTGGTTGAGGTATCTGTTACTTTCAACCATATTTTCATGGATTTAGTAGCTACGAAAGAAGACAATTTAGAACTATCCTGCCATTTGTAAATAAACTTTGATGAATAGTTAGGTGCTTGTAATTTAAGATTCAAGGTGGATGCACACTGTGTTGTGGTATCCGAAAAGTCTAAAATAGGTCCTTGCTTAATCGTTACGATTTTACTCCTTGTGATTGTATCAACCGAACCACAATCTAAAGTAATTGGCATCTTTAAAACAACATAAAATGATCCCAGCTTTTTGAATTTATGAACTACATTTTTTCCGGTATCTGACGTACCATCACCAAAATTCCAACGGTACCCTTTAATTTTTGGCTTTCCTACCACAACCGCACCAATCTTCACATCTTCACCAGGACACATTGTTTTACGAATGACAGAAATATCAAAGTTTAAGTTCTCAAACACGGCACCCGCAGAATAAGAGTAACTCTCATAAGGACCCACACCATAGGCAACACAAACAAATCCACTGTCTGATGTTACCGTATTGGAACTTGGGTTATTCACTTTCACTTGGGCATACGCAAACTTGCCACAACTTACCGTTGTGAATGCGGTAGATGCTAGCGCTACACCATTCACTTTAACCGACTTGGTAGAATTTTGCGCAACCAAAATATTAATCCAATGTTGATTCATATTTGAAGTGGTTGCAGTTCCCACCAACGTGCGAATCAATCTTTGATTTACATCCGGAGATATGAACAAAGCAGCATCACCAGCGCTACCCCCCAATCCAGAGCAAGCGCCATTCTTCATATATTGGGCTACGTATGCAGGCTTATCTGTATTAACACATACGGCCGTCGCAGACGTCACATCCTGATAAATCCATTGTCCACGCTTTAAAATCGTATTCGCCAATGTACCGTTGATATAAACTTTCGTAGTATCATACGCAGCAATCACCTTATAAACATAACCCTTAGTTTGCCCACTAAATGGCATTAAGACGTAATCCTTGCCCAGTGCCAACGTTGGTATAACCTGCGTGTACAAATGGTCCCTCCCGGAAAAAGACGCACAATTCCCTTTTGGAATAAATGAGGATCGCGCCCCTGAAAAGACATTCACTTTACCACAACCTTCTACCACACGGACCCTAGTACCTGTCAAATCTCCCTTCAACGCACCCGTCGTAGACCAAGATGTAGCCGCCGGATCTGTATTGTTCGTACCATCTTTCGTTACCGACTGCACTTCATAAACCTGACCCTTGGAAAGTGTAACCGTCCATGGGGTTCCCGCCGTTTGACCTCCTTTGGTATTGGCAGTTGGAGTGATTTCTACTTTCACTCCATTATCCATTCCAATGACAACAAATTCACTCTCTGCATAATTAGAACCGGAAGTAATTGCATTGGGCGCAAAACTTGCAATGTAAAATTCTGGTGCCGATGGGACACTCTCGTAGGGCAAAATAAAAGTAGCATCTGAACGGTTTAATTCCAAATTCAAACAATATACGTTCACAGGATCTTTTGCAACAATCCGCAAGCCTTTCTTACTATTGACATTCGTGGCTGTAAACTCTGAACCTACAGGATAGTAATAGGTCCTGTCAACTTCTATTCGATTCACTTTGCCCGCTGTAATATTCACCGTTTGGTTGGAACCAGAAACCCTAGGATTATCTAAAACCAACGACGTATTTACATCCGAAGTCACAAACAACAATAAAGTATCTGGTAATCCTCCACTTCTGGTTTCCATTTCCATGAAACTCATGTAAAAGGTTTTTCCGGTAGATGTGATTTGAGCCTCCGATTTGGCACAGAAACTAAAAATAAATAGAACGACCAATAAGGTCGATTTTAAGGTAGATTTCATTTAATTGAAAATAATTTTGGGGTAACGCAATTCAAGCCAATTTCGTTGCCTTTAACCCGAATTTAATGACAATTATATGACATGATTCTTACGATGTTTTCCACATCTAGAAAATAGCCCCACTAAAAACTATTTCATCCTCTAAATAAATAGCCACAAACTGACCCGATGTGATGGATTTCTGAGGTGCCTGAAACACCACTTGATAGCCCAATTCATGCACTTGTAAAACGCATGAAACCGATGTTTGTCGATATCTATATTTACACATCAAATCCAATGAATTCAACACTTTAGACCTCATACTTGGCCGGACCCAACACGACTCATTTTCAAGCACAAACAATCCCATCGACAACAACCCCGGGTGATCCTCTCCTTGTCCAACAAAAATCACGTTATTTATCACATCCGTTTGCAGCACAAATAAAGGCAGTGGTTTCCCTCCAATTTGCAATCCCCTTCTCTGTCCGCGAGTGTAAAAATGTGCCCCTTGATGCTTACCTACAACCCTACCGTCGGATGATGAAAATTTTGAGTGCCACTGATGATAATCCTCCAACCCCTCCATATTTTTCATGCGATCAAATTCTCTTTTTGCTGCTATTCCATTTGCATCAATCTCTATCACCTCGCCTTCTTTAACCTTGAGTTGCTGCTGTAAGAAATCCGGCAAACTCACATGGCCAATAAAACAAAGTCCTTGGCTATCCTTTTTTGTCGCAGTGGAAAGGCCGCCTTCGGCGGCCAACCTCCTTACCTCCGATTTTTCCAAATCCCCGATAGGAAATAAAGCCTTGCTCAATTGAAACTGATTCAACTGACATAAAAAATAACTCTGATCCTTGTTCTTGTCCCTCCCACTCATCAACCGATACTCATCAACCCCGTCAACCAAAACAACTTCCTTCCGCACATAATGCCCCGTGGCCACAAAATCTGCACCCAACTTCAAAGCCTCATCCAAAAAAACATCAAACTTGATTTCACGATTACACAAGACATCCGGATTTGGCGTCCGCCCCTTCCCATACTCCTCAAACATATAATCAACGATCCGCTCCTTGTAAATCCCACTCAAATCCAACACCTGAAATGGAATTCCCAAATGCTCGGCAACCATCATCGCATCGCGACTGTCTTCGATCCACGGACACTCATCCTCCAAGGTAACGCTGGCATCGTTCCAATTACGCATAAATAACCCGATTACCTCATGCCCCTGCTGCTTCAACAACAAAGCCACAACGGAGCTATCCACCCCGCCACTCATTCCCACCACAATACGTGCCATTGCACAAAGTTCGGGATTGTTTTGCTAAAATCAGTATTTACCCATCCAACGACGAATTCCCCACTCTACGCCAAAGCACAAAACCACAACCAACAGCCAGAAAACAGAACCCCACCAATGCTTATTGCTCACTTCCTGTCGCATTACAGGCACCTGATTCAACTTGTCATTCAATAACTTACGAAACGCATCCACCTCGCCAACCTTACAAAATCCGCCATCCGATTTCGTTGCCAACGATGTCAACAACCCATGATTCGCCTGTAAATCCATCATTTCCATCGGTTGATTCACAACAGCAATCTGCTTTTCCACCGTGGTTCGATCAATCCCACCCTCCGCAATCAGTTTATACTCGCCCTCACCCAAGCCCGTCACAACACCTCGCCATCCGCCTTTATCCTTTTCTAACGACACCAACGTCAATTCATCACTCCCCAATTCACCCACTTTCCCTGTGCGCAACGTTCTTTGAATCGCATCATCCAATTCCCCCGCCTTATCTCTGCAAATCACGCGAACAATCACTTCCTCCGAAAGGTCGAATTGCTGTTTCGATATCGAAATTTCCAAGGATTTTTTTACCGATGATCCAGCCGCTAACAAACCCGTCATCCGCCTCACCCAAGCATCAAAAACCTTCCCCTCGCCGTCCTTGCGATCCTCGATCCTCCAACGCCACAAACCCTCACCAAAAAACATGCCTACCCCCGCATTCCCAACTTTCCAAGTCGACATGAGCGGTAACTGCGTTGCTGCACCACCCCACTTTTGCCATAACACCGCCGAACTACCCACAGGCAACGCCAATTTCACCACCGGCGACTTTACAGGGGGCATATTTACCCATCGCACTGACTCTTCCGATGTTGGACTCCATCCAGAAAAACCCTCGTTCCATTGAGGTTGTGCATCTTGCCAAATCGATGAAACCGAACCCCAATTCACACCAAAAATGCTACCCAAACCACCCCATTGCATCCCCGGAGTTGCAAAAATCCATACCGCCTTGCCCCGATTCAATTGACCCGACAACCATTCTAAATCCGACCTGTCTGACCAATTCCATCCATGCAACACGTAAACATCGGCATTATTGCTACGATCATTCTTAGACTTTGCAACGCAAGTAAACTGACCTTCACTACCCAATGCCCTGCCAACGGCCGAAACATCTGGATGCGGCGCAGCAAACAAAATCTCCACTTTCTTGCGCTCATCCACCACCTTCACATATTTCGTTTGGCTGTTATTTACAAGATTCAATTCCCCTTTTAATGGAGTCACTACGATACTCACCCGTTTCAAACCCACCGATTTTGGTTTGATATCAAAATTCACCCGCTTCCAATCCGATGTCGACGCAACCGACCAGATCACACGACCCACCTCTTCCTGGCCAACCAAGCATCGAACAATCACAGACTCACCAGCCAATTTAACCGCACGGATGCTCGCCTCCACCGCAAATGAATTACCCAAAAAGACCTCTTCATTGCATAGCAGCCCGCCCACCAGCGCATCAATTCTCGGCGCAGTATTCCCCGCACCCACCGCAATGATTGGCGTATGCGGTGGCAACGAACCCATCAATGGATCCAACCCTTCATTGATAATTCCATCGGTCATTATCACCATCCCGCCCAACGGAGCCGTCACCGATTTAGCTGTCGCATGGCGCATTACGGCCGACAAGTTGCTTCTAAATTTATCTTTATTCGATACGGAATCACCAGAAAAAACATCGTGGGCAAACCCAAAACGCTGAATCCGCATTTTTTTCATCGATGCGATCTCCGTAGACATCAACCTCCATTTTTCGAGCGATGCTGAATCAACCGAAGCACTTCGATCTTCGTAAACCAGCAAAACGGGCGTCTCCACCTTTTCCTCTTGCAGCTGCCACCAAGGATTGAATAACAACAATAAAACACCGCAGTATCCAATTGTGCGCAGTGCAAAAGCCACCCACCAAATTTGGGAGCCACGATTGCGTAAAATTTTATAATAATGTAAAGCAGACAGGCCGGCGGCTGCCAAAAGAACAATTGTCCACGACCATACTGGAATGCCTAACATGCCGAATCCAGTGGAAAATTAAAATTATTTCTTTACAAATGAAATCGTTTGCACTTTGCCTTCAGATTGGCAACGAATAAAATACAAACCTGCGGCGAACTCAGAAAAATTCATGCGGCCAGCAACCGGCACAACATGCTTCACAACCGCACCTTTTGAATCTACAACATCAAAAGCAACATCGCCCAAAGCAGAAACGTTCAATACATCAACAACAGGATTGGGATACACTTGTACCGCCTCAGTAATCCATGTTTTTGTATCAGCACCCCAACGAATATAGATATTCCAAGTAATGGTATCTCTATCCGATGCATTGTCATAATCCCACAATGCATATTTCACCACAGCAGTATCTGCCTTACCATTTGGGAAAACAGTAATCTTCAAAGAAGCCTCTCCATTGGGAGCCACCTTTGCAAAAGTGTCCTTGTCCAAAAATGTAGCGAAACAATTTCTGTTATCGCAAAAAGACACATCCCAAACCACAGGGAAATCGACACTCACTTTTTCATAAGCAAAAACGATGGGCGTTTTTTTGAGATTCTTGAAGTGAATGGTACAATCCACCGGCATATCCGCATTGGGATAAAACGTATGTTCAGCTTTTCCATTTTCTAACTCAAAACCTTGAGCCAACAAAGTTCCAACACTACAAAACACAATGCCCAACAAGGCGCCGAAGCGATTCAACGAATTTTTCATTAATACAAAAATACGAAATTTCGCGGACATCACATTCATGGCAGCCACAGCGTTGCGAAGGGTTTGACCGATGCCGAAACTAACAATCCATTTTACAACCGGGCAAAATCCATCAAATCATCTACTACGCCGCCAAAATTGGAATCATCCAAAGGCAACTCACGACGATCCTGACCTCTTCGATACCAATACGATACGATGCCGGCCCCCATTCCACCGTCCACATCCGTATGCCAAGTATCACCCAAATACACCGCTTCCTGCGCATTACAACCCGCTTTTTCAAGCGCCAACGCAAAAAACCGCGAATCCGGCTTTGCCATCCCCACGGATTCCGAGGTCATCATAAAATCAACAAATTCGCCAATTCCAGAAACAGAAATCTTCGTCTGCTGTGTCCTCTCAAACCCATTGGTTAACAATGCGATGCGATATTTTTTCTTCAATTCCGCCAAACAATCCAAAGCCCCCGGCATCATGCGAGTCATAATTGGACAGATATCCAAATACTCCTGCCAAACGTTCGCTGGTTGCAGAGCCGCCTCAAGACCCATGGCATTAAATGTATCCGTAAACCTTGCCGTACGAAGCACCTCTTTTGTCACCTCGCCCTTTTCGTAACGCAGCCAATACGCTGCATTTACGTCTTTGTACAAGGCCAAAAATTGATCCACATGAAAATCGCAATGTAGATGCAGTTCATGTCGATGATATAATTCTTTGATCGCCTCTTCGGCATTGGCATCAAAATCCCAAAGCGTATTGTCGAGGTCTAAAAAAACCCATTTTACCGCTTCGGAAAACGCCCTCATCCCAATACTTTATCGATTTCAGCGCAAAGAGAATCGTAGATAGCTCCCACTTCACCGATTCCTTGAACCCCTTGATATTTACCCTGTGACTGATAAAAACCTTGTAAGGGAAGGGTCTTGTTTTGATATTCTTGAAAGCGATTTCTGATGGTAGACTCGTCTTGATCGTCGGCACGACCGCTACTCTGACCGCGAAGCAACAAACGTTTAACCAACTCATCTTCATTCACTTCCAATCCCAATACGATGCCAATTTGGGTATTAAAATCGGCCAACATCGCATCCAAAGCTTCGGCTTGCGGCGTTGTTCTGGGGAAACCATCAAAAATGAATCCTTTGGCCTCAGTGTGCGCGAGCATAAAATTCTTCACCATTCCAATCACAACTGCATCGGGCACCAATTCGCCTTTGGCGATGTACTCGTTGGCTTGATTTCCAAGGTCGGTTCCGGCTGCGCGCTCCGCGCGCAGCAAATCCCCCGTAGAAATATGCTGTAAGGAATATTGTTCCAATAAACGCTCACTTTGCGTCCCTTTCCCCGCCCCTGGAGGGCCAAAAATGATCAGATTTAACATAATTTAGGTCGGCAAAAATAAACATTTATCCCATCGCCGCACACAAATTTCAAAGCATTACGCCAACAAGCGCGTCTTCCATCGCTTCGCCAGCTGCTTTAACCCACTCACCGTCATGGGAAATATCCATCGATACCGCTCATTCCACACCAGATAATTTCGTATCGAATTGTACTCATTAAAATTCTGAACCCCTGCGTCGACATGTTGTTGGATTTCTGCGGACGGCTCCGACTTCAAACTAAATATCGATCGCACATACTCCGTACCACTCACCAGCCCAAAACCTGCCGACTCCATCAAATATCGCAAACTACCCAAAGTAAAATGATACGAATGGGCGTTCTGATAATACTTCATCACGTCCATCGAATAACCCTTGTGAATATTCTTCAACCCCGGCACCTCAATATACACCAAAGTCTCAGCTCCACTTCGGCTTGCGATACTCTTCATCTCATCCAAAGGATGCAAAATATGCTCCATCACGTGGGAATAAATCACCAAATCCGGCGTAAAATCCAAAGCCAAATCTTTCAACATACAAACCCGCAAATCCAAGCCATGAACATCCCTGCCGTAGGCTACATATTCCGAACCCAAATCAATTCCTATCACGGAATGACCTTCACTCCTAAAAAAGTCTAAAATGCCTCCAGCGCCACATCCTACCTCAACAATTTTCATCGCATCGCGCATCACACCCGCACCGCGCAAAAAATCATGAATTCGTCGACCCTGATTCCGCTGCTCAGCAAAAAAATCATCCGTTGCCCTCTCCGATCCTACATACAACGGTCGATATTCATTGTCGTAAAACTCACCATACGCCGCATCCGTCATCCTTGGCGATGTATACACCATCCCGCAACCCTTGCACAACTGCACCGAAAAGAACAAACCATANCGATCNCGCTCCGCAATTNGCTCNGTTTCCGCAGATCCACAGCAAGCGCAGNCCACAGTTTCAAAACNATAAATACCCTTTTCAACCTTCTCATTCACCGCATCNCGCTTCTGCAATTGCAAAGCATTGAGTGAAATACTGGGGCTTCCGGGGCCCATACAACGCGAAAACACTGACATTGCCGACAAAAATATGGCATTTGAACCCATTTTTTGTATTTTTGTAGTATGTGATGCTTTTCATCGCAAAAAATCAATACGATGTATAACGAACCCAAACTCATAGCTGAAATCGGTTGCAACCACAAAGGTGATTTCGAAATTGCAAAAGAACTCATCACCATGGCCAAGCACGCGGGTGCCCATGTTGCCAAATTTCAAAAGCGCAACAACCGCGAATTACTCACCGAAGAGCAATACAACAAACCCCATCCAAACCCAGGAAATGCCTACGGAAACACCTATGGCGAGCACCGGGAATTTTTGGAATTTTCTTTGGAGCAACACGCCGACCTAAAAAAGTTCGCCGAAAGTCAAGGCATCGAATACTCAACCTCCGTTTGGGACGTTACCTCTGCCAAAGAGCTAATCCAAATCGAACCGCGTTTCCTAAAAGTCCCATCGGCTTGCAACAATTACATCGATTTATTGAGGGTATTGCGCGATGAATACAAAGGCGAAGTCCATGTCTCTTTAGGCATGACCACCCACGAGGAAGAAAACGAATTGATTTCTTTCTTCGAAGAAAAAGACCAAGCCAAACGTTTGGTAGTTTACTCTTGTACTTCTGGATACCCCGTTCCTTTTGAAGATATCTGTTTGATGGAAATCCCTAGGATTGCGAACGCTTACAAAGCAAAAGTAGCCGATATCGGTTTTTCAGGACACCACCTCGGAATTGCGGTAGATATCGCGGCTTACACCCTCGGCGCATCTTGGGTTGAACGCCACTTTACAAAAGATCGTACCTGGAAAGGCACAGACCACGCCGCCTCATTGGAATTCGCTGGTTTGCAAAAATTGGCTCGTGACCTAAACGCAGTTTATCGCTCGCTTAGTACTAAATCAACCGAAATCTTGGCGATTGAACAAGTACAGCGCGACAAACTAAAATATCGCGGGTAATCCATGAAAACCGTGGCTTTCATACCAGTTCGCGGTGGCAGTAAATCCATACCGGGCAAAAATATCCTCCCCTTCAATGGTCAGCCCCTGCTCTATTGGACAGCCAAAGCGGCACAAGATTGCCAAGAAATTTCAGAGATTGTCATAGCCACAGATAGCCAAGAAATTGCCGAAATAGCAAAAAACTTGGGCCTATCCAAAATCGTGATTTACAATCGTTCTGCGGAAAATGCGAACGACAAAGCAAGCACAGAATCGGTGATATTGGAATATCTCCAAACATCGAATTTGCAAGCCGAAGACCGATTTATACTGATCCAAGCTACCAATCCGTTCTTGTTATCCGATCATCTGAACGATGGCATCAACCTACTCAATCAGCAACCTCAAGGTTCGATTATTTCCTGCGCTACCTTTAAAAGGTTTCTCTGGAACAGAGATGGATCCCCAATGAATTACGATTTCATGCATCGGCCTAGACGACAAGATTTTGACGGGGCGATGCTCGAGAACGGCGCTTTCTATATCAACAGCGTTGGCAACATTCTGGAAACCCAAAACCGCTTAACGCATCCCATCGCAATCGTGGAAATGCCAGAATATTCAGCGGTGGAAATTGATGAGCCCGAAGATTGGTTGATTGCCGAAAAAATTCACAGAAAACACATACTAACCCATTGAAAAACATGATTTTACCAAAATTAATCATCACAGACATAGACGGGGTTTGGACAGATGGTGGGATGTATTACGACAATACAGGGAATGAGTTTAAGAAATTCAATACCATCGACAGTGCCGGTATCATTTTTTGCAGAAAACTCAATATCCCCATCGCAATAATCACCGGCGAGAACACGAACATCGTAGCGAACCGGGCGAAAAAATTAAAGATTGATTTGCTGTATCAAGGCATTACGGACAAACTCACCGTGGCTACCGAACTATGCAATTCCATGGGCATTACCCTTAGTGAAGTGGCTTATATTGGCGATGATTTGGGCGATATCGACTTGCTGAAAGCGGTCGGATTTTCAGGTGCACCGGCCAATGCAAGTGACTACATAAAAGCCATTTGCGATATGGTTACGACAAAAAAAGGAGGCGATGGTGCCTTTAGAGAATTTGTTGAAGAGATTTTGGAACGCAGTGGCCAAATGACACACGTTTTGGGATTGTTTAATCTATAAATTTGAAATCCTAACACCGATACATTCATGCCTATTTCAACGATACTTTCCCTCGGCAAAATTGTCGTTAAGTCGCGCCCCACTCCCGGCATCCCCCAGAGAAAGGACGAGAAAATATTGATCATTGGCAATGGACCATCGGCGAAAGAATTTCTAGAAACCACCAAAAATCAAACATTAAACCCCGCAGTTCTATGCGTAAATAAGTTTGCGTTCGGACCCTATTTCCAGACCCTTAAGCCCAAATATTACTTGTTGCTTGATGGCGATTTCTTTCATTTTAACGAAGCCATTTTCCAGGACCCTCAACAGCATCCTCGGGTGAAAATCAAACCGGAATTTGCAGAATGGCAGCACCAAATTAACGAGACTTGGAAAAACCTTTTCACGCAGAATTGGGGACTTACCTTGTTCATACCTACCGCTTACAAAAACAGCTTCATGGCGAAGAAAGCCCGTGAAAATGGCATCAAGACGGTAGCTTTTAATTATACNGTAATCAAAGGATTGCAATGGTTTCGGTCGCTTGCTTACCAATTGGGCTTGGGCATGCCACAATCGCAAAACGTGATCAATGCCGCCTTATTCCTAGCAATCAAAATGAAGCCAAAAAAGGTTTTTGTGACCGGGATCGACCATGATTTCCACAAGAACTTGGTGCTCGATAACAATATTCTATTTGAGGAGGTATCGCATTTTTACACCGACAAGCCCTTTAGGCATCCTTTGGTTCATGCCGATGGCAGTGGTCCCGTGAAGCTTCGACAAGTATTCTTAAATTTACACAAAGTGCACTTAGGCTACGAGGAATTGAATCGCTATGCCCAGGAAAACAATGTGGAGGTATTGAATATTACACCCGCCGGTTTTGTAGACGAATTCCCGCGTGCAAACGCAAATGAGGTTTTGAAATAAGAAACCCTGAGCCACAAAACTCTTAATCGTTCAATTTAATTCCGATGGGTCTGAGCACCTTCTTCACCATGCTGTGAACATCTTCGCTCAAGCGGAAATAGAGTATCACGGCCAACGCGCCTCCCACAAGTACAACTGACTTGATTATGGAAAACATAAACAATTGGTCGATGTCTACCGTCCAAACATAATTGATGCCGAACACCACCCCAAAAAGCAAAATACTATATACAACATGGGCCGTAATGGGTTGCATTTTATAGACCATCCAAATCAGAATTGCCATCACGATTCCGCTAGCCAACCAAACACAGCCTGTGGCAATGGCGGCACCGTCAATCCCCATGATGGGTATCAGCCATTGGTTCATCAAAACACCTACAACGATGGAGCAGAAGTTAAGAATCAACGACAAATAATATCGTTTTGAAAAGATGAGCATCGCGGCAGAATTCCCTTGAAGCAATACGCAGAGTTTACCCACGCCCAAATAGAAAACCGCCCATTTTCCCGCCACATACAAATGTCCGTTCGGCATCCAATGAAACAACAAATCGATATTCACCCAAACCAGCAACAGCGCCAGTGCGCCCAAAATGAATTGGTTGAGACTGGTCTTTTGATACAACCTCTCAATTTCCGCCTGATCCCCGTTGTGAATGGCTTCGGATAGCTTGGGGTTGGCGATTTGCAANATGCTACGCGTAGGAATTTCTATCAAAACCGCAATATTCACNGCGATTGCATAAATCCCTGTCTGCGCACTGCCCTTCATCGAACTGACCATCAAAAAGTCCATTCTNTGTAAAACGAGCATCGCAACGTAGGTCAAAAACAAGTAGCCTGTATAACGATAAAACTCTGGCTTCAAACCGTCCTGTCCGTTAATAAAGGTCATATCGGGCTTAAAAGAGAGCCTTGTATTCTTAACAACAAACCAAAAATTCAATACCATCACCACAGCATAAACGGCGGCAATGCTATGCATGGTCTGACCAAAATCCACCTTACCTATGTAGTAAAGCCAGCCCAATAAACCCAAAAGGATACGTACTACATTCTCCCGAAGGAATGAGGCAAATACAATTTTACCCAACGATGCAGAAAAGATCTCGAATACCGTATTGAATACAAAGAAGAAAACAAATGGTATCAACCAATGATAATAGGGCAAAAAATCACTGGAATTCTTACCCAAATAGGCAACCACCCAGGATTGTCCGATTAGCAATAGTACAGCAACGAATAGAAAACCTAGGCTAGGAATTAGCAGTAGCCAAAATCCAACCCCGTTGTGTCCGTTCTCATTTTTAAAGCGCGGAAAAAACTTCCAAATAGAGTATCCTGTGCCCAATTGCGCCACGCCAGCCAACAAAGCACCCATCTCAATAAACAGACGAAAAACCCCATTTTCACTCGTGGTAAACACCAAGGGAAATAAATAAAATGTCGTAAATAACCCCACCAAACTCCCACTGTAATTAACAATGGATGCCCAAAAGCTATTTTTGGCAATAATCCCCGACATAAAAGCAAAGGTAATACACACGTCAGTTGTTTGCGTTTTCGCGCAATTGTAGGTCGAAAAAAGTTGTTATTATGTCCAAAATGATGTTAATTCGCTTTCCTAACAAAAATTGAAAAAAATTAATATGAAAAAATTACTCCTTTTAGCTGTTGTTGCTGCCGGATTGGCTGGAATGATGCAGAGCTGTAAGCCGGACGGCCCAGATGGTGGCTCAACTGCGGGCTCTTTAACCGTTGCTAACAAACAACGTTCTTTGGTAGTGTATCACACTGCTACATGGTGCGGTCCTTGCGGACTTTACGCGATGCCAGAATTTAAGAAATTGGTTGCTGCCAACGATGTTGACAATATCGTACCTTTAGATTACCATTCTTCTAATTCTTCTCGTTTGGTTCCATTGTGGATGAAAGCCAACAACGATACTTTGTTTATCGCTCCTTTCGCTCAACAATTTTTGTATACAGTATCCAACATTAACACTAGTGGACAGTATTCAATTCCTACTTTTTGGTTGAACAACTCATTGATTGGTAGCAGTAACATCAAATTGGCTGACATTCAAAGCAGTGCAGTTAATGCAAATTCTATCCCAGTTGAAATCGGTGTAGCTGCGAGTGCATCTGCAAGCGGTCAAACTTTGAGCATCAAATACAAATTGAAAGCTTTCGCTCCTGAAGCCGGAAGTGATTATTATGTTTCTGCATTTATTGTTGAAAAATCTGTTACTGCATTACAAACCGTTTCAGGTTCTGGTGATGTATCTACAGCACACGAGCGCATACTCCGTGCTTCTGCTTTTAACAATGCTTCTGGTGCTCCAGTTGCTTGGTCGACTAGCGCTTCTATGACTAGCCCTGCCGCCAATGCTGAAGTTGAAAAAACTATCTCTTGGACTTACACTGCAATTCCTCAAGCAGTAAANGACAAGTATGTTGCATTAGGTTTGCCATGGTGGAANTGGAATCCNNCAAANACNGGCGTAGTTATCGCTGTTTGGAGAAAAGTTAATGANACTGTTAANCCTTACTACTTGGTTAACACAGTATACGCTGACGTAAAATAATTTAGATTTCCCGCCTAAGGGAATTCACATAAAAAGAGAGGGCCTCGTCTATGACGAGGCCCTCTCTTTTTATNTTCAGCCCATTCCAAAAAACAGGCTCCAAATACTCTTTCCCGTGACCAGAAATTTCACGCTAAAAACCTACTCTTATTTCCCCTTGAAATCTGGCTGACGCTTCTCAACAAATGCCGACATCCCTTCCTTCTGATCCTCCGTAGCAAACAACATATAGAAATTCTTACGCTCAAAATACAAACCCTCTTGCAAGTGCGAATCAAACGCCTTCAAGACACTCTCCTTGGCCATCTGAACCGCAATAGGGGATTTTGATGCAATATCAGAAGCCAATTTTATCGCTTCATCCAAATACAATTCTACCGGTACGATTTTATTAATCAACCCCGCCGCCTTCGCCTCTTCCGCCGAAATAAACTTACCCGTTAAGACCATTTCCATCGCTCTTACCTTACCCACAGCTCTGGTCAAACGCTGCGTTCCACCCGCACCCGGCATCACTCCAATATTAATTTCGGGCTGACCAAATTGTGCCGTTTCACTGGCCACAATCATATCGCACAACATACAAAGTTCGCATCCGCCACCCAAAGCAAATCCCGACACCGCCGCAATGATTGGCTTTTTGGTTTTACGAATACTGTCCCACGTAGAAAACTGATCGATTTTCAACATGTCAACCGCCGTTCTTCCCGCCATCTGCTTGATATCTGCCCCCGCCGCAAAAGCTCTTTCGTTTCCCGTAATCACAATTGCACGAACTGCATCGTCGGCATCCAACATCAACAAAGCATCCCGAATCTCCCCCATCAACTGCAAATTCAATGCATTCAATTCCTTGGGACGATTCAATTGAATCTTTGCTACGTAAGGCGCCACTTGGGCATCGACCAAAATAAATTCATAAGACATTGTGCGAAGTTACTATTTTCTAATTGATCAGCATCGGCGGAAAAACTACTACGCCATCCAACCTTTGGGCAGAATCCAATTTCGGTAAAGCCTCAGGATTCCGTGGGCAATAGCCAACCCCAGCAAGGCACCAAAAAACACATCACCAAAATAGTGAACCCCCAAATACACGCGCGAATACGCAATGCAAGACGCCAAATACATCAAGGCCAAACGCGGGCGTCGTCCCAAACCCAAAAGCATCATCGCCGTACTAAATACCGCAAACGCATTGGCAGAATGACTGCTCACAAATCCATATTTACTGCCCGGCAANCCGTTGGGTGTTCTAGGATGCAACGACTCTTCCCNTGCCGGCCTTACACGTGCAAAAAGCGGCTTACAGATCCTAGAACTGATGCTATCCGCCAGCCCAAANGAACTCAGCGTGAGCAANGTNGGTATCCAAAATTTCTTTCCAAACTGTTTGATAAATAGACCCAAAAACACAACATACAAGGGCACAAACGCCCATTTGCTGCTCAGGAAAATCATCATCGGATCCAACGATACCGAAGCCCAGCGCTGATTAATTAGCACAAATAAATCGCGATCAAAAAAATCCAATACAAACAACATCGTTGGCGAAGATCAACTTTTCTTGGAAACCAGCACTATTCTCGGCGAAGATTTCTCATCAAAGGCGCCCAAATTATAATCGCCAAATACCGCAACTACTTCCAGACCCGCCTTGCGATGCAAACTTTCCAATTGCTCTCTCGAAAAAATCCTCACCTGCTCCTGAAACGCATGAACCGCATCGCCGTCCCTCACCTCGATGTCCTTTACGATGTGATTTTCTGTTCGATGTTTCCTGGTTTTAAAACGATATCCGCCGCGCTCAACAAAATCCTCCTGCGGCAAATGACTCAGCACAGAGGAAGCATTTAAATAATCTTGAATCACAAATCCGCCAGACAAACACGCATCGTGCATATTCTGCAGCACCCGCTCATCCTCCCGCGAATTGTCGAAGTACCCAAAACTAGTAAACAAATTAAAAACCGCATTGAACCCCTGCACAGGAAAATCCTCTCGCATGTCGTGACAAACAAACGTCGCCCCTTCTTTATTGAGTAATTTTGCTTGTTCGATGCTGTTTTCGCTCAAGTCAAACCCCAACACATTCATACCCAATTCGGCCAAATGGGCGGCGTGACGACCCTTACCACAAGCCACATCAACTACCTTTGAGCCTGACTCCAAATGCAAATAACCCACCAGAGCATCCATAAACGCCATCGCCTCTGCATCATTCCGATGCGCATACAAGGCATGGTAATATGCCGTATCAAACCAAGATTCAAACCATTTCATCCAAAAAAGTAAATAATTTTCAAAGTTAGTGTAACTTTTGCCATCCCTATCTCGTATTAACCCACAACTGCATGACGGCATCGGAATATAACAAGTGCGTGGATCTCCACAGCCATTCGATTTTCCGATTCGCGATCAAAAAATTGCGCAATGCCGACGATGCAAAAGAAATTGTACAAATTAGTTTTGAAAAACTCTGGATGAAACACCAAGCCGTTGCCTTCGACACTGCAAAGAGCTACCTTTTTACCACCGCTTATCACAGCATGGTAGATGGATGGCGCAGCCAAAAGACAACTACAGGATTGGAGTACGCATCAAACACAGTTGAAGCAGAGTCGAACGACGAATATACGGGGACGATGGAAGTGATTGAAAAAGCGTTGCAGCGCATCAGCGACATTCAAAGAACGGTGATCTTGCTCCGCGATTACGAAGGCTACAGCTACGATGAAATTGGTGAAATCACCGGCCTCAACGCAGCCCAGGTAAAAATCAACATCTTCCGAGGCCGCCAAGCCCTGAAAGAAATCATTGGCAACCCAAGCAACCTAATTTAAATCCAGCACCATGAAACAATTCGAAATCACCGAAGCGCAGGAATGGCAACTGTTTGAACTGTTGGAAGGCAATCTTTCGGCAGATGAATCAGCTTTATTACATCAGAAAATTGAGGCGCAACCCGCATTGGCATATCATTTCAATCTGTTAAAACAGACATATACGTCGGCACCGGAAATCCACTTCCCCGCGGCCCAATCACTCAAAAAACAACCGCGAAATAAGCAGGTTTACCTTTGGACTTCTACCGCCGCGGCCGCAGCTATTGCTCTGCTTTTATTGTGGAAGCCAATTTCAACTTTGACTAATAAATCATCCATTGCCGCGCAAGACAAAATGGGTCAGGTTTTCGAGAAATCTAAACAAAACGAAGGTCTCGAAATGCCAAGCCTAAACCTAGACAATGCACCAACGAAAGAATCGGATCGTTCGGCCAATACAATTTCTTCTGCAAAAACGCAGGCTATGAAGAACCTCGCCGGAAACTTTACCACCGAAAAAATCCACCCCTTAATCACGGCCACCAACGATTTCCGAAGTCAGAGAAAGGATTCCCAGCAAAGAAACATCGTGGCGAAAATCGAAATAGTAAAAAACGCAACGTCAAATTCACTTGCCCAGCATTTGTCGGATCAAGGCACCATCGGAGACGCGCTGCAATTCAATAACGGCGAAAATCAAGGACCACAATTACTTCCTACGCCTTTTGGTCAAAACCAAAATACGATAAGCGGGACAGAAAGCACCCCATCACCCAAGGCCAAATTAGCCAAAAACGCTTCCCCAAGAAAAACCGGATTCGCATTGGCAAAGTCGTTCTATAATGATGGAAAAACGATGATTCAAAACGGACATGTACCGCACGTCAATATCAAAACAATCAACAAATCGCATTCTCTCCTTCCCACCATCCAAATGGGGGTCCGACTAGAGAACAATGTCATCATGGCCTCTTTTAATCAATAATCGCAATACACTAAATACAATCGCAACATGAACGCAACAAATTTCCTTCTCAAGACAATCATTGCTGTCCTGCTCGCTGCGCTCGCAGGCCACCCCATCGCACACGCACAAACCAAGAAAAGTAGAATTCGCATCGAATCACCATCGGCGTTCCACAAACGAACTCAAAACTCTGTTATCATTAAGGACAAACACGATAGCATCGCCCTAGAATTAGAAATCTTAAGCAATGAAAAGGACACATTCCGATTCAGCATACCGCAAACATTCCGATTCAGCCTACCCCAGGCACCAAAAATCTCCAAAATCGAACCCGTAATCCGAGAATTCCATCACTATTTTGGATTCCTGTACGTGCAACAAAACCCAGCCGATGTGAACACCCAAGCCACCACAGGCGGACCTATCACCAACGGAATGCCCGAACTCAATACCGCCAAATCTCTGCACTATGGCCTTGAACAGCTCTGGGGACTGAACCTCATCAAAGGGAAGTTGCGATTTTTTACAGGCCTCAGATACGACGTATACAATTACCGATTCCAAAACAATTTTGTCCGCCTAACAGAAAATGCCCCCGAATTCCAAGCCATCACCGTAGGCGGCCCCACCGTGGACCCAATCCCTATGGAAAAATCAAAATTGGTCGCCAATTACATCGGTGTTCCAATAGGCATCGGCTGGCAATCCAATCCCAGTCGCTGGGAAACCTCCGAATCCGACGGCAGCACCACCAGTTATAACGAAACACCAAAATTCTCAATCAAAGCAGGCGTCCACACCGGCTATCTAATTAGCTCACACGCCAAACTCAAAGAATCCGGCGGAAACACCACCAAGCAATACGATGATTTTAACCTCAACAACTTCATCGTTGCACCCTTTATCAACTTGGAATACGAAGACCTAGGTCTTTACATGCGCTACCCCCTAACGAATATGTTTAAAACAGGACAAGGCGCAAACAGCCAGTGCCTGCAATTCGGAATCACCTTAAAATTTACCTAAAACCCAATCAAGTAAGATTGTCTTTTGTTTGATTGGTTTGAAGAAAAAGGCCTCGTNATAGACGGGGCCTTTTTGCATATCTCTCCCCCCACTTTTTCGTATCTTTGCATCACTTTAAAACAATGAGCCAACGTCAGTGGACCCCCATCAAAACCTACTCAGACATTCTGTTTGAAATCCATGGCAACATCGCCAAAGTCAGCATCAACCGACCCGAAGTATACAACGCCTTCCGCCCCCAAACCATCATGGACATGCTTGATGCGTTTGATATCTGCAGGGAACGCGCCGATATTGGCGTGGTGATACTTACCGGCGTGGGCGACAAAGCTTTTTGTTCTGGCGGAGATCAAAATGTGAAAGGCATTGGCGGGTACGTGGACGATAATGGCGTTCCTAGACTAAACGTTTTAGATCTCCATAAAAAAATCCGCTCTCTACCAAAGCCAGTCATTGCCATGGTAAATGG
>JGI12421J11937_10000274_pt1 | contig 19403 bp, 18 predicted proteins | sample LakErihyJuly2011_2_FD_11937 | JGI IMG/M metagenome (IMG submission 11937)
AATAATAGTAATAATAGTAATAATAGTAATAATAGTAATAATAGTAATAATAGTAATAATAGTAATAATAGTAATAATAGTAATAATAGTAATAATAACTTGAAACATAAAATAATAAAAAATTTATTCGAATTATTTATTATTAAATATAATAATACTGTGAAAAAAAAACGGAAATTTATTATATATTATGCCTTTGCGTTATTAATAGAAAATATTAATTTTACTGTTAATATCATAACTAAACAAGAAGAAACAGAAGCTATTGTGTTAAAAATAAACGCTATATATAAAGAAATAAAAAAAAATGAAGAGTCCCCAAAAACTGATTATTTATTTAATAATTTAAATAAATCTAATTTAGAAAAAACGATGGAAAAAATAGAGTTATTGAGCAACTTTTAATCATGTTTCCACTTCATATGTATAAACATGTAAAAAAAATGCTCGCGAACCTACATCTAATGGTTTTACGACACTAATATTTTTAGATTGCTTTACTAATGAAATAATTTTTCTACGACTAATTTTTAAATCTTTATGTATTTTTCGTAAAGACAAGTTTTTTCCAATATTTTCTTTTAAATAATTTTCTACTTTGTTTTCCACAAAAGTATTAGATGGCATTACTATATTATAGTGTCAATAATTCTTTAAATTTATTTATTAATAAGTTATAAATAAGTTATAAATTTGTTTTTTAACTTCTATAATAAAACATTATTTTATAACCTTTTGTAAAATTATATAATTCGGGTTTATATTTTGGATTCTCTTTAAAATGCCAATTTTTATCAGTATTTATCATTTTTTTCCAATTAAATCTCTCCAACTTAGATAAACTACTTCCATCAAATTTGTATTCTTGTGAATTTACTGTTAAAACACTTACGAAATGACTATTGGCTTTGGGATCAAAATGGTCTTTGTTAGTTATAATAATTGAATCTAGAACATAAGTATAAGCAACATTATTTGTAGTTTGTAATTTATATGTATTTTCAAATACAGACTTGCTTTGAAAATCTTCTATAATTATAATATCAGGTATAATATTTGACAAACTTTGAAATTTACTTGTAAATTGTTGTTGAACATTTGATTTGCTTGTAAATGTTTGTTTCATAAATTTTAAAGTATCATAGTTTAAATAATTCAATATTGTTTCATAATAAGTGAGCGGATTACCCGCATCTTTTATATCAGGTATATCGTATAGTTTTTCATTGTTAGTAAATAAAATATTAGGATCTATTGAATTTGGTTTATTATTAATAATTTGATATATATGATATATAAAGAAATTGGTATTTAATTTATTCGTTAAAGTGTTCATTGCTTTAAATAGTTCTTGTGATTTAGTAGTTTGATTGTATGACGCTTCAATAAATAGATTTAAAATAAAGAAAAGTTTTGCCATATTTTCAGGAATCAAAGTAGAATCTAATTTTTTACCTGTTATCATTAATTCTCTAAAAAATCTGAAAAATTTTCTGCCTTTATCACTAAAAAAAAATGTAACAAACATTGTATTAAACCAACAATTAGATAATATTTGAATAGGTGGAATGAATCTTGAAACATCTAAATGTTTGGACGATTTTAAATTATGAAGCATCATTTCTTGAACACTGGGACTATTATATGGTTTACAAGAGGTTTCATCGTATTTATTTACTCTTAAATTTAATAACCCATCACATAGTTTTAAAGAACGCGGTCGTAAAGTTTTTAGTGAGCGTATTTGTAATTGTTTATTTATTGATGGAGAGAAAGAACGTGATTTTAGAGATTTAGGCGATTTTGGTGGTTCAAATGATTTATTTTTTAATTTTCGCGTATTCAATCTCATTATATTCTTATATAATACTATAATAAATAAATAAATAAATAAATAAATAATAAATAATAAATAATAAATAATAAATAATAAATAATAACTAATAACTAATTAATTAATAAATAAATAAATAATAACTAATAAATAATATATAATTTAATAATTTAATAATTATTAAATTATATATAAATTAATATATAATGAATAACAATAACTATTATAGTGGAAATAGTTTTAAAGAAGCAGTTAAAACTATTTCAAACACACCAATAGGTAATATGACAAATATTGAATCAACATACATTGAACCAAAAACAGATAACAAAAAAGGTATATTTTTTTGGATTTTTATTATAATATTTTTTGCGTTTTTGGGGTTTAATATATTTAAATATTTAGCACAAGGAACAGAAATAATTACCAGTTTATTATCTCCAATAGCATATATAATTACAATGGTATCTGGAGATACTGCTAAAACTACATTACAACATACATCACATGGAACGCAAACTATAGCAAGCGAATCATCCAATTTTATACAAATGTTATTACAACAAATAACAAATTTATTTAATAATTCAGTAAAATTTATAGCAAATACTTCAACCTCGGGAATCGATTATTTACAATCAACTATTAAACAAGATAAACTAACATCGACCGCAACACAAGAGAAAACTAATACTAACGAAGATGAAAATGAAGATGAAGATGACGATGAAGATAGTGTTTTAAAAAATGAGAGAACAATAGAAAACCGTATTCAAGAGGTATCGAATTCTGTAAAAAAATCAATTGTGGATAAAGAAGATAAACTACCCCTGCCCAGTAGCAGTGATTCACAACACCATGGATTTTGTTATGTCGGTAAAGAAAATAATTTAAGACATTGTGCAAAAGTATCATCTAAAAGTAAGTGTATGTCAGGCGATATTTTCCCTACAATGGATCTATGTATAAATCCAAAACTAAGATAAATCCAAAACTAAGATAAATCCAAAACTAAGATAAATCCAAAACTAAGATAAATCCAAAACTAAGATAAATCCAAAACTAAGATAATTAATTTAATTTAATTTAATTTGTAAAAATACTACAGTGTTATGTTGTCATATTATTTCATACATCTTTTTATACATCTTTTATATGTTTTTCTTTTTGTAAATTGAGAACAACATATATGGCATCCATTTATACCATTCTTAGCATGCTTACATAATGAAATATTATCACCAAGTTTTAACTTATAATTATAGTTTCTTGCTTTATTTATATTACTAGAATTTATTTTTATAAGTCTTTTTCTTTTTTTTAAAGTGTGATTCTTTGTTTTTGATGAACGCATAGCCAAAACCTTTTTTCTAGGAACAAACTTTTTAAAAAACTCTAAAAATTGCCCAGCAGTTCTTTCTAACTTATAAGTTGCTGCAAATTTATTATTACTCATTATAAATAAACTGGGAAATCCTTCAGTGTTGTTGTTTATTAATGGATTATTAATAGACGATAATACTTTGGCATTAATTTCTAAAATAGTTCCATTTAATTTTTCTTTAATTATAAGTGATTTAAATTTATTCCATTCGTTTTTCATATTTATACAATGAGAACACGAGTCGCTAAAAACCCCAACAAATAAAGTGTTATTTTTTAATAAGTTATTTAATTGCTCATTATTAACATTATTATTCAATATTTTAATAGGCATTATAATCTATTATATATTATTTATATAATAATTAATGAAAATAATATTACATATTTGTGGAAAATAATATATTATATTATTAATATAATAATAATATAATATGAAAATGAAGATTGATTTATTTTTTCATAATAAATTAAACATGCTAATAATAATTAGTTTTATGGTATTAGGATTATATTATTATATAAATTCTTATAAGTATTATGAGACGTTGGAAAATAAAACAACAACACCGTGTCCTAATATGTTAATTGAAAAAGATGGGACATACTATTTATATAATTCTAAAAAAAAAATAGTTTCTGGAGTAAATCCAATAACATTCAATAATTTAGAAGATTATACAAAATTTATAGAATGGCAAAACAACAAAAATATAAGTTGCCCAATATTATATTTACAATATTCTACTGACGCACAAAATAATGAACTAATACAAGTGAAATCTTCTATTTTTGAAAACGAAGGGGGATTGCCTATAAAAATAAAAGATATATTACAACAAGACAACGATGTTGATAATCAAATTTTAGATGCTACAAAAGACAACAATGCCGTATTTAATACCAATATGTTTAATGGTTTTGATTCCCAAAATCAAGATATTGGGTTAGATACCCCACTTGATAAAATTTTTCACCAACCGGGCAATAAAAGTGTAAATCCTATGGACCCACATTGGGGAGGCAAAAATTATACATTAAATGCTGTAAATAGAGGCGATTTTGAAGATCGTTATGTATATAAAAAACCACACTAATATTATAAATTATCAATAATAGACTTAATAGAAGTAGATAATTCTGTATACTTTCTACATTTTATACAATTTTCATCTGTTTCATCATCTAATATATTTTCTAAATCGATTGTTTTTAGTGATTTGTTATCGCTTAACATAGTCATCATACATTTGGCACATTCTAAATCACATATTTTTTTAGTATTTAAAAGAATTTTCTTTGTTTCGGTTTTGCCTTCGGTTCCTCCTAATTCTTGAACTAATCCTTTTAATTTGTTTTCTATTACTTTAAAAACATCACCGTTTTTCGTAGTACTGTTGCTATCAGTATCATATGTAAATCCTTCTTTAATACTAATATTTTTCTTATTATTATTATTATTAAAATTCTCTTTATTAGAATTGGCATTGGTGAAACCTCTAAATGATAGTTGTTGTGCTGTTTTAAATTTGTATTTAAAACTGAGAGAATAAATAAATATTATTAATAAAGTTAACAATCCATATGTAATAAAAGTATAATTGGTATTAGTTTTCATTAATATATTATAATATTTTATAATATATTATATATTATTTTAACCTAATATATTATTTTAACCTAATATATTATTTTAACCTAATATAATAGATTTTTCTAAATTATTTGAGAGATTTGGTTATAAAATACCTACTTTTTATGTGTTCTAATATTACGGCGCCGTCTATGTTTGTGTGATTGTCTTCGCGCTTTTTTAATAAGAGCAGCACCTATTTCCACAGTTTTAGTCTCAATCTTTGTAAGTGCGTCGCTTGCTCTTTGTGGAAACAAAGTCAGGTCTGCTTGTTTTTCCGGATCGTCTAAAACTAATTTTGACGGTTCAGTATCGCTTACTGCGTCTTCGGGCGGACAATGTAAAGAAACTTCGCCAAGTGGAAAAAAACCTAACATATGATACAAGTTTTTTTGTATATTAGAATTATTCGCGCTACAATCAGTTAATATAGCATGCTTAATATGCTTGTATTTTAATTTAAGAGAGGATATTCCGTAAATAAGTAATAATGTAGCAAAATAGTTCCCCTCATAATTTTTCTTAATATAAACAGTGTCTACATGAAACAAATCAACTATTTTATTTATATATTTTCTTCTTCTTAGAACTTTACTTATACCTTTTCTTAAAGTTGTAAATATTCTTCTTGTGCTTTTATTTACAAATTCTCTTAAATTGCGTACATTTACCTCATCATTCCTTATACTAATAGTTACATAACCAATTTCTTCTGATGAACCTTGTTTTGTAATAATAAACTTATAAGTATTTGCTTTAACTTGTATTATACTTATTTCACAAACTTTATTTCTAATTATTTCATTAACTCTAGTAATCAATAAAGAATAATCATCACCTATCATATATATATATTAATAATAGAATATAAGTCGAATTTATTTTTTAATATAAGGTTTTGTGTCATGACTTTCACTCATTTCTATCACTTTTCCCATCACTTTTCCCATTTCTTTTCCCATTTCTTTTCCCATTTCTCCTTCTCCAATTTTAGCATGTTTAAGTTTTCTTGCTTTAGCAATTTCTAAAGCTTTAATGAGAGAATTATCAATAAGTGTCACTCTAGTAATAGCATCATATGTAATATTACTATGTTTCATTCTATAGAATAACTGCGTAACCATATTTAAAAATATTTTTTCTTCTAATAATATTAGAAACAATATTTTTATATAATATTTTTAAATATTTTTAAATATTATTTATTAAATGTTTTTATTAGTATTTTTTAGAATATATTAAATAAAATTGATTATGAAAAAGTTATAAATATTTAATAACATTTATTAATATTTAATAACATTTATAAAAAATTATGATACATAATAACGGCACCGCGATTGTTGAAACAGCATGTGAATATTGTTTGAAATATGATGAAACTACAGAAGGATTGCGCGATAAAACAGTTTCTGAATTAGTTAAAGAATATGGTCCAAACATTAGATGTCCTTGTTTAAATAGAACATATTTAGTTAATTCGCAAATTATAAAAAATCATTTTGGTTGTCAAAAACATAAAAATTGGGTTATTAAAAGTCAAAAAGAACATATTGAGAATTATGGACATTGTTGCTCTCCACAAGATATTGTTAATATACAAAGTAAAGAATTAAGAAATTTAAAACGTTTTATTCATGATTTAACTAACAAAAATAAAACATTAGTTCAAGAAAATGCGAAATTAGAAGAAACAAATAAAACTTTTAAAGATGAAATTGAACTATTAAAGAGTAAAATCACACAACTTGAAGAAGAAGAAGACAAATTTGTGGAATGTAGCTAAAATACATAAGAAATATTTATTTAGTATTCAATAATTTAAAATCTTTATAAGTTATTTTTTTCTCAATATTAGCAAAAGGTTTTTTGGGAGCTTTTTTATTTCTTTCTTTGGCTTCTAACTTTTCTTTTGTTTTTAACGCGCTATCTATATACATTTCTTTTAAATATTTTCCAACTAAATATGATCCCTCATGTTGGTTTAGTTCTCCGTCCTCTATTTTTTTTAATATATCTAAAACTTGATCTAATATATTTAAATCTAAATTGTCATTTTTAATTTTATTATACAAATCAGTATAATTATTGAACAAAAAATTACATTGTTTAACACATATAGCATCAAATTCATTGGGATTAGATTTTCTCAATCTTTCATATTTTTGCTTTAACATAATCATGTGCTTTACGTCATTTTTGATGAGAACGCTTTGTTTCTTTGAGCGAATTTCTTCTGTACAATCATCGGTGTCGTTTGCTTTAATTAATGCCGCCAAGTCTAATCTTTGTTGTGGATTAAAAATAGTTGAGTCACTCATTATATTTATATTATTAACATTTACTTTAATATTTAAAATATAGTATTTATTTTAAATATTATATTATTTTAATGGTTTTCAAAAATAAACCAAATTTAAATTTTAATTTAGTAATACCAACATTAATAATTTTATTATTATTAATGTTATATTTAGGAAACTATAATTTAATAGAAGGCAACGAGACAAGTTCGCAGGTTATGAGAAAATTAAATTCATTATTAGAAAATAACGAAGGTAAATCAAAAGTTCTGAAAGAAAACGTGGCTTATAATACTGCTTGTTCTAATCATAGAAATATAGATAGTGAAAATGCTGATTATATTAGAAATATAGGCGGAATGGGAAATCCAGCATCACATACAGTCAATAGCGCGAACCAAACCATTGCTTCATTGTGTTCCAAAAATACTTAATACTTAATAGTATTTAATTAGTAAAAAATATCAATTAGCAGTTATTAGTTTAATTATATTAGTTTAATTATATTAGTTTAATTATATTAGTTTAATTATATTAGTTTAATTATATTAGTTTAATTATATTAGTTTAATTATATTATAATTATAATTATATTTATAATATTTAATGGGATTAGGTGATATAGGTAATGCTTTTTTAATTGTATTAATATTTTGCTTAATTCAATTATTTATATCGTTAAGTGTTGGATTAGTTCAACTTAGAAATAACTGGAATAAGTATAAATGTAATCCACTAATAACGCCTTTTGCTGGATTTGTAGGGTTCGATCCTGTTTTAACATTTCAAGAATGTACAAAAGAAACACAAGGCGATTTTATGAATTCTTTCCTACAACCGGTATATGATACATTTGATACATTTGCTGAGGCAGGAAATGTTTTTACAGAAATATTAGAGTCATTAAAATTAGGATTGAATGTCCAGGAGGATGAAACTTTTAATATAGTGGGAGATTTAGGAAATAGATTAAAAATATTAATCAGCGAATTGGGTAATTCCTTGATTACCGTGTTTAATGTTTTTGGTAAAACAACTTCGATGATAACAGTAATATATAACTTAATAGGATTAAGTACGAAGTTAGGACAAGCAATAGTAGGAGATCTTCCAGGAACAGCATTTCGTATTTTTACTGGACGAAAGTTATAATTTGTATAATTTGTATAATTTGTATAATTTGTATAATTTGTATAATTTGTATAATTTGTATAATTTGTATAATTTGTATAATTTGTATAATTTGATAATTTATTATGTATATTAATTTTAGTGTTCTATATTAATATGACAACTACAGATGAAAATTTAGTTAACAAAATAAATACTTATTTTGAGAACACTCCTTATAATGATCTTTACAGCAATGATATATGGTTTACAATTATGATTTTTATAGTTGTTATTTTTATAGCACTCTATTTTTTCATTATAAGTTCTATAAAATCATATAAAAATTCATGGCAGCAAAATAAGTGTAATCCAATATTTATGCCATTTGCGTCTGTAATAAATAGTACAGATTCGAAAGGCAAAGAAATGGATTATATAAGTAATAATTTTAATGAATGTTTAAATACCTTAAATGCGGAATTAGCACAAGAAGCAAAAAAACCAATTGATAATATAAAAAATTCAGTAGAAGGAATATTTGGTGCGCTCCATAACGCATTCATAGAACTTCAAAAATTTATTTCGTATTTATTTAATTTACTTGTTGAATTTTTCAAACTGCTTATGAATAAGTTAGAGATTATTTTAGCAAATATTAAATATTTTTTTATGAACACAAATGAGTTTCTTAGAAAAATATTGTCTTCAATTACTGTGGCATTTTATACACTTGTATTATTGGTGAAATCATTTAAATTGATATTTGTTGTTTTTGTTTTGGGATGGTTATTAACAATAGTTATACCAGCATCTATGATGGTAGTTGGATTAATACTTGTGTTAGTAATAGTAGTTATGATATTTTCTATGTTAATGAGTATTCCTTTGTTAGGTCCTATTTTGGCACTCTTACTTGTTGTTGTAATTGTAGCATACACTATAGGATTTATAGTAGCATTAATTTTTTTAATAATTGTATTGATAATGTATGTTTTATTTAATAGTTTTGTGGAAAAATTATTTCCAGAGTAAATATTTTATATTTTATATTTTATATTTTATAGTACTATAATATAATAGTAGTCAAAAAAAATGACATTTAAGTTAAAAGATACGATGCGAAAAGGATTTGATTCGTTTTTGAAATATAGCACATTACTAAATAATAAATTGGATAAAATAAAAGTTTTCAACTATCATATATTTAAATATAAAATAATTAAGGTTCTTGTGGTAATTATTGTATTTGTATTAATATTTGATAAATTGACACTGTTTGTTGTTCTGGGTATTATTCATATTTTTGAAAGTTATAAAAAATACGATAAAAACAAGAATACAGAACCCTATAATAATTTTTTATCAAGTAATTCAGTACAACACTATTATGATAATATTACAGAACTTTCTAAAGTTTTTAAACACCCAGAACTAAATTTAAAATCTTATAATGATGTTCAAATAGCTCCTGAAAAAGTGTTTTTACAAGACAACAAATTTTTACCAGAATGCTGTTTTTATAATAGCGAATATAGCACATCTAAAGGTTGTGCTTGCATTACTCCCGATCAAGAAAATTATTTATTAGCACGTGGAACAAATAAATCACATATTTCGTTTATACAAGAAAACGATGAATATAAAAATATATACTTTTCCCCAACATCTGTACTAAAACAAAACAACGATCCATTTATAAAACACACTACAAACTACATTATTGACTATCCAACTTTAAATGTTGAAAAAAAAAATGAATTTAATAACCTAATAAATTTGTCGCCATAAATTTGTCTTTAAAAATTATATTTAAAAATTATATTTAAAANTTATATTTAAAANTTATATTTAAAAGTTATATTTAAAAATTATATTTAAAAATTATATTTAAAAATATAAATATAAATATAAATATAAATAATATGAAGTACTATAATATATTTTTTGTATTTTTAAATATAATTTGCAACAATGCTTTTATTTTAACGCATAATATTCAAGTAAGCAACAAAGCAAAATTATACAAAAATAAAAGAAGCACCATATTAATGTCTAATATAACTAATAATAGTAATAATAGTATTACAAGTAGTATTAGTAATAGTAATAGCAATAGCAATAGTAATAGCAATAGTAATAGTAAATCTTTTTATGAATTTATAAAACAACGTAACATAACATTAAATATAGATGAAAACAAGGCGGATGAAAACTACGTTGAAAACTATATAACCAAATTTGTAGACAATTATTATAAAAACAATAGTCAAACAGAAACACATAAATTACTAACAAGTTATAATTCTTATGAAAAATATATTAGAGAACCAACATCTAAAGATTTAAAATTATTAACTCCAGATTCGTGTATTGAATGGGCCAAAACTTGGACTTATGAAATGATACATCAACCTAATCACTTTCCTACATTTATGTTTCATGATATGTTTAAAATGCGCGATTTTGGAAGCGTGAATTGCTCTCGATATTATTTTTATATAGGTTTTTTTCCAAAAACACTAAATTTAAAACAAGGTCCATATTTTATTGGAGCGTTTGAACTAGAACCTCAAAAACGGCAATTTATAACACACGCAGTAATACAAAACCCGTATTATTTTACTAATAATAACTTTGATACAACAAAGTTTGTCGAGTTTAAGAGAGAATTACAGGCTTTATGTAGAGATGCTAGTGTATTTTTACAATTTTCTAATCTTAAACATACAAAAGATGAGAGATATTATTTTAGTTGGTTATATGATGAATAATTCAAGTTTAAGTAAAAAAGTAAAAAAGTAAAATTACTATTTTTAACAAAAAAATTATATAATATTTATATAATATTTATATAATATATAAAAATATGCCAAAAACATATAAAAAGAGAGAATATGGTAAAAAAAGACGCTATGCCAAAAAAAATAACACTAAAGCCGGTCATTTGGATTCTGTATCTACTAGAGCATCGTCAATAGAAACAATGACACAACACCGCCTTGCCGAAATAACACAATCCATAACTAGAATAGCCCCAACTCTTATTATTAAAGTAGGAGAATATGAAGCTTTTATTAATAGCGTATATACATCATACGAGTATAGACGTAAAAATATTCCATCTGTGTTACTAACTATGATAACTCAAATTCGTACTGTTTTAGAAAGAGTTATCCATTTGCTAAGATTCTACACTGAACCAGCATTTTTACAAAATGAATTAGCAGCAAATGGGTATAATGACATTGTAGCTTTTATAGGATTAACAATAGGCAATATGGAAGATTTAGAAGATAAAATGCAAACCCATACTCAAAATGCTTTAGATGCTTATAGAGGAGCACAATTAGGAATTGAAACACAACCAGCACTAAGAAATATAACTACTCGCAGAACAGACGCAATAGTAAGACCTCCGCGCACAGAGAGAGCAAGAGCACTAACAAGAAGAACGCGAAGCTATTAAACTATAAGTTAATATAAGCAAAACATAATATAATAATATAATAATATTAAAAATATTAAAAATATTATTATACTACAATAACTATGCCAAAAACAGAAAACATCCTAAAAATTTAAAAATAAAGCCGGTTCATTACGAAGTTTTAGAGAGACGAGGTCAGCACTAAGAGATTTAGATAGACGCAGAATACCACACGAAGTCATCAATGAGTTAAGTGTATGCTATATGTAATATTGATAATGGTGCTGGTTATGCTTTTCGTGCTTGTTATAGAGATATTAACGATATAACTACTCTTGAATGGTGGTTTATTTATAATCCCTAATAAAATTTTATTAAACATACATACCATATGGAATGTCTTTTGTTGTGCCTTTATTGATTAAATCATCAATCATTTGCTTAGTTAAAATACACGGAAAACTAATCTTATTTTTTAATTTTAAACCTTCGTTATTTTCAAATAAATTTATATCAGGTTTCATTAATCTATATAAATTTAATTTCTTATAAACAATTTCCAAGCATCGTTTTAAATTACGAACACCATCCTCTTTTTCTGTGAAATCATTAATAATATACTCTAATATTTCATCACTAAAAACAATAGAAGTGCTGTCAAACTTTATTTCGTCTCTAATTTTTGGTAATAAATAATCTTTGGCAATAATCAATTTGTCTTTTGTTTTGTATCCTGTTGTCTCAATTTTATACATTCTATCTTTTAAAATAGGATTTACCATTGCTTCATCGTTATAACTAAAAATGAATAACGCTTTTGACATATTAATACTAATTTCTGAAAAATATTTGTCACTAAACTTAGTATTTTGTGTAGTGTCTGTTAAATGTGTTAATACTCCAGTAATTTCTTGTCCTTTGAAAGAATCGCTTAATTTATCTAATTCATCAAATAATATAACAGGATTCATACAACCACATTGAATTAGTATATCAATAATTTTTCCATGTCTACTGCCTTCATATGTATAATCAAATCCATCTAAAAATCCAGCATCACCGCAACCACCCAACGCAACAAGCGCAAAAGGTCTGTTTAAAATTTTACTAATACCTTCTTTAATTAGTGTTGTTTTACCAGTTCCTGGGGGTCCTTTAATAGCAATAGCACAACCAATAGCATTTGGATTTACTAACCACAGACCAATCATTTGCATAATCTGCATTTTAGCATCCTCTAATCCATAAGTAACACTATCCAATATTTTTTTTGATTTTTCCATAAAATCATGACATTGTTCAATTCCATCGGCAAAACTGATAGGTAAATTATTATATTTATTAAATGGAATTTTTAAGAAAGCATCCACCCATGATTTTATTTTATAATATTCGCTGTTTCCATAACCACCCATTGAACGCATAGTATTAATTTTTATTAAAGCACATGCTTTATATTGATCTGGAATATCAAGGTCAACTAAATGAAGTAAATAAGGTTTGCTAATTTTAGTTAATTCTTTAATTTTTTCTAATTTAGCAATTGCTTCTAATTGTAAATTAGACGATAAACATTTTTTAAAATATTCCGATTCTTTTTCTTCATTATTTAAAATATTATCAAATTTTTTATAATTTTTAATCGACACTTTTTGTGGTGCCGGAACAATATCATCTTTATTCTTTTTAGACCTGTCTTCATCCTTATTATTAGTATCCTCACTAGTATCCTCCCTAGTATTCTCCCTAGTATTCTCATTGTCCTCATTGTCCTCATCATCCTCATTGTCCTGATTATTATCATCCTCATTGTCCTGATTATTATCATCCTCATTGTCCTGGTTATTTTTATTATAATGCATAGTTGAAAATAACGAATGACTTAACATTCGATCTGTGTTTGTATTTTCATTATTATAAATATTGTTTTTACCTTTCTTTAAATTTAAAATAATATTAATATTTTTGTCGGATCCATTTACACTGTTAAAAATCTGTTTAAATCCGTGTGCTAATAAATTTTGCTCATATTTAGTATCATCATTGTCTTCAGCGCTCGCATTATTATAACGATTTACTTTTTTCTTCTTAGAAATTTTTCTAGATTTTTTTATAACCTTAGTAGTAAAGAAATTATTTAAGTTCGAAGAAGTATTTACAAAAGTATTATCGGATTTTTTAAGGCGTTTATTTACTAATTCTTTATTAGCAATACTTTTATTAACTTCATCAATATATTTATTTTTACTGTAGTGTGATGGATATAATTCACTTAAAAATTTATAATAGTCAGATTTATTTAATTTTTTGGCATTATTTTTTTTATTTGAAATATTTTTATTAGAGTTATTAGAATCACTGGATTCTGTACTACTATTGCTGTCTTTGGAACTAGAACTATCTGTATCATCGTCGTCGTCGTCGTCGTCTTGACTGTCTATGTTAATTTTTGGTTCAAGGTTACGCCCATCATCATAATCATTATCTTCATCATCATAATCATTATCATCATAATCATTATCATCATCATTATCGTTATCATTATCATCATTAATATAAAGAAATGGGACAAGAGTTCCCGATTTAGTTCTAGTGTTATACTTATGGGGCATAATAATTATAGTATTTAAATATATTATATAAATTATATTCAATTTTAAATTTTATAATATTAATAATATTTAAATTTTATAATATTAATAATATTTAAATTTTATAATTTTATAATATTTAAATTTTATAATTTTATAATTTTATAATTTTATAATTTTATAATTTTATAATTTTATAATTTTATAATATATTGTTCTTAAAAGATTATTGCTTTTTTAAAAAGTAATTGAGCATTATAAAATTAAAAATTGAATAAATATAATTTAAATATTATTTAACTATTATAAAAGAATGACTGATTTTGAAAACAAGAAACCATCTAAAATCATCGGTATTCAATTTAGTATCTTAAGTCCTTATGAAATTCAAAAGGGTTCCGTTGTAGAAATTACAAACAGGGATACTCATATAAATAACAAACCTGTTTTAGGTGGATTATTTGATCCACGAATGGGAGTTTTAGATCCAGGAATGATTTGTCCTACAGATGGACTAGACTATGTTCAAACTCCGGGTTATTTTGGTCATATTAATTTATCTAGACCCGTTTATTATATTCAATATTTATCAACAATTATGAAAATATGTAGATGTTTATGTATTAAATGTAGCAAACTTTTAATTGATAAAGAAAAATACAATTATTTATTAAAATTAAATGCTGAAACACGATGGAATAAAGTATTTGCTTTAGCAAGTAAAAAACATCGTTGTGGTGAGGATTCACATAATGGGTGTGGATGTTTACAACCAAAAATAAGAAAAGAAGGTTTAGCAACAATTATTGCTGAATGGAATGATAAGGAAGAAGAATTTAATAATTATGATTTTAAAAAAGAAGATACAAAAATGACAATGAAAATTATTCCAGAAATGATGTTAAAAATTTTCAAAAAAATTTCAGATGAAGATGTTAATTTTATGGGATTTAGTCCAATTTGGTCGCGTCCCGAATGGATGATTTGCCAAGTTTTAGCAGTTCCTCCACCACAAGTAAGACCTTCAATTAAGCATGACGCACAACAACGAAGCGAAGATGATTTAACACATATTATTATTAATATTATTAAAGCTAATAAAATGTTACAAGAAAAAATAGAGCAAAATTCAGCATCAAATGTAATAGATGATTGGACTACTGTTTTACAATATTATATTGCTACATTGGTAGATAATAAAATTCCCGGTGTTGCTGCCGTTGCTCAACGCTCTGGTCGTCCTTTAAAAGCAATCAAAGAAAGACTGAACGGTAAAAGCGGTCGAGTTAGAGGTAATTTGATGGGTAAACGCGTCGATTTTAGTGCTCGGTCGGTTATTACACCGGATCCTAATTTATCTATTAGTCAATTGGGTGTTCCGTTAAAAGTGGCAAAAAATTTAACAAAACCTATTATTGTTACGGCTAAAAATAGAAATTATTTGCGCACATTAATTTTAAATGGTCCCGACGAGCATCCTGGAGCAAAAATTTATGAGCGAAAAAACGGAGATTGTATTAGTCTTCGGTATGTTGATCGCGAGTCAATTAATTTAGAATTGGGTGATATTGTTCATCGTCATATGTTAGATGGTGACGCAATCCTTTTTAATCGACAACCAACCCTTCATAGAATGTCAATGATGTGTCATATTGTTAAAGTAATGTATAAAGGAGACACTTTTAGAATGAATGTTGCCGATACCAAACCATACAATGCCGATTTTGACGGAGATGAAATGAATTTACATATGCCACAAGACGATGAATCTGAAATTGAACTCAAAACTCTTGCTGCTGTAAAATATCAAATTATTAGTCCGGCAAACAATAAATCCATTGTTGGTATTTTTCAAGATTCATTATTGAGTAGTTATTTATTTACACGAGAGACTATTAATTTTAACTCTCGGACATCAATGAATTTAATGGCACATCTGAAAACTATTGATTTAAAAAAGATAAATTTTGACCAACAATCGCAGAGCAGTTTTTCATTATTAAGTCTAATTATTCCAAACATTAGCTTAAAATATAAAACAAAGCAATATAGCGAAACCGAAGATTATAGCAAATCAAATAATGTTTTGGAAATTAATAAAGGAAATATTAAACGTGGACACATTGAAAAAAGCATTTTAGGAGATACAACACGTGGTTTAATTCATCGGATTTATAATGATTATGATGTGGATGCTGCGTGTGATTTCATTAATAATTTACAAGACATTGTAACTGAATATATGAAAATTCATGGTTATAGTGTGGGAATTAGCGATCTTATTGCGGATAAAGAAACAAATGACAAAATTAATGAAACAATTAATAAGAAAAAGATAGAGGTGAAATCGCTAATAGATGAAACGCATTTAGGTATTTTTGATAATAAAACAGGACGCTCAAATGTTGAAGAATTTGAAACACGAATCAATAATATTTTAAATAAAGCTTCTTTTGAAGCAGGTAAATTAGGTCGTCAAAATTTAGATAGCACTAATCGTTTTGTTATTATTGTAAATGCTGGTTCCAAAGGTAGCGATTTAAATATCTCACAAATGATCTCTTGCTTGGGACAACAAAACGTAGATGGAAAACGAATCCCTTATGGATTTGAAGATAGAACATTACCACACTATACTAAATATGACGATTCTCCAAATGCGCGTGGATTTGTGGAAAATTCGTTTATTGGTGGATTAAATCCAGATGAATTATTCTTTCATGCTATGGGTGGTCGTGTCGGTTTAATTGATACAGCATGTAAAACGAGTCAAACTGGATATATTCAACGACGACTGATTAAAGGATTAGAAGATTTGATGGTTCATTATGATATGACTGTTCGTAATAATAAAAATAAAATTATTCAATATAGTTATGGGGATGATAACTTTGATCCGGTAAGAGTTGAGTCTCAACAAGTTCCTTTTGTTAATATGACTATTGAAGAAATTTATGGTCATTATCAAATGCCGAATGATTATTCTAAAGATTCACTTTATGGAACATTATATACGAAACAAGCATATAGTAAATTTAAAAGGCAAAAACCCGAATTAGATAAAAAGTGCAAATATTATATTGATTTCATACTTAAGGCACGAGATGATGTAATTGCTAAAATATTTAATCGAGTTTATAAACCGTCGGTGAATGTTCCAGTATCATTTACTCATATTATTAATAATATTGCCGGCAACCAAGAAGAAAACGTTATTATAGACATTACACCATTAGAAGTGTTTGAACTTATTGAAAATAATTTTGAAAAATTAAATTTGTTAAATTATTGTAAGCCGAACGAACTTTTTAAAGTATTATATTATTATTATTTAAGTCCAAAAGAATTGTTAATGCACAAACGATTGACCCGTAAATCTGTTGATATTTTAATAACAATAATCAACAATGCTTATAAGAAAGCATTAGTCGCGCCCGGAGAAATGGTTGGTATGATTGCGGCACAAAGTATTGGCGAACCTACAACACAATTAACATTAAACACCTTTCATTTTGCTGGTGTTGCTTCAAAATCTAATGTTACTCGTGGTGTTCCTCGTATTGAAGAAATATTATCATTAAGCGATAATCCAAAGAGTTTATCTTGTACTATTTATTTAAATAAATTAGACTGTTATGACCAAAATAAAGCAAAAGAATATATTTCCAAAATTGAGAACACCAAATTACGGTCGCTTGTTGAATCAATTGAAATTTGTTTTGACCCCGACGATTTAAATACATTAATGAGCGAAGATGTGGATTTAATGAAAGAATACAACGAATTTGAAAAATTATTAGATGACTGTAACACCAGTTATGATAGTAGTAAAGATAAATCAAAATGGATTATTAGAATGTATATGAATAAAATAGAAATGTTAGATAAAAATATCTCAATGGATGATCTTCATTTTGCATTAATGAATAGTTATAATAACTTGACATGTATGTATACTGATTATAACTCAGAAAAATTAATTTTTAGAATTCGTATTAATAAGAATCTTCAATTATTAAAGAAAAAGAAAAATAAGAATGTTTTAGAATCATTGGATCAAAGCGATGAAATATATTTATTAAGAAACTTACAAGAAGAATTACTAGATAATCTTATTTTACGCGGAGTAAAAAATATTGATAAAGTAACATTGCGAAAAATCACTGATAATTTTGAGGAAATTGATACAAAATATATTAAAAAAGATTTATGGGTATTAGATACATTAGGAAGTAATTTATTAGATATTTTGGCCCTGGATTTTGTAGATAAAACGCGAACTATTTCAAATCATATTATAGAAATTTATAACACATTTGGGATTGAAGCTGCTAGACAAAGTATATTTGATGAATTTTCAGAGGTTATTGAGTTCGATAGCACATATATTAATTATCATCATTTAATTATGTTGGCAGATAGAATGACATGTAATGATAAGATGGTTTCTATTTTTAGGCATGGTATTAATAATGATGATATTGGAGCTATTGCCAAAGCATCTTTTGAAGAAACTCCAGAAATGTTTTTAAAAGCCGCAAAACACGGAGAGTTAGATAACATGAAAGGTGTGTCGGCAAACATTATGTGCGGTCAACAAGGATATTATGGAACTAATTGTTTTAAAGTATTGGTTGATAATGACTTCTTGATGTCTATTAAACCTCAAACAACAACAACTTCACAACCAGACGATGAAAGCGATGAACAAGCATTATTAAACCAAATAACTAGCGAAACCACAAATGAATGTAGTACAAATAGTTTATTGATAGAATCAAGTGTTGCTTCTATTAAAAATATTAATAACGGATCAAGTAGCGATTATGAATTGGATTTTTAAATATCAAACATAACAAATTTTATAATAATAAATATATATTGTTATAAAATTTATTTAAACATGTAAAAGTGATATCATATTTTTTCACATAATCCGGTTTTTTTATTTTTACGGGTGCCATTTGGACAACGCTTTGATTTTTTTGTTTGTGTAGTTTCTTCGGCGCTAGCAATCACTGATTTTTCTTTTTCTACTTTTTCTTTTTCTACTTTTTCTTTTTCTACTTTTTCTTTTTCTACTTTTTCTTTTTCTACTTTTTCTTTTTCTACTTTTTCT
>JGI12421J11937_10000277_pt1 | contig 19281 bp, 19 predicted proteins | sample LakErihyJuly2011_2_FD_11937 | JGI IMG/M metagenome (IMG submission 11937)
ATACCCTTAAAGAATATCAATCTAGAAAGTTATAAACATGGAGGATAATACAATTTTTTTTCAAATAACTGTACTTGACAATCAAGACCCAATGATGTTAGGGAGGATTAGAGCAAGACTTTTAACTGACGACTATAATTCAATTATTAACTCAATTAAATCCCCTCCTTGGGATGAGAAAGTAGATATTTGGACTCAAAGAGACCCATTTGTTTTTAATCCTTTGATGCCGTATTTTATGTACCAAGTACCAAAAGTGGGTGAAATGGCTCAAGTTTTGTATACAAATAAAGAATTTAAATATCAAAATCAATATTACATACAAAACACATTTTCAAGTCCAACAACTACAGGATATGAATTTTATCAGGGAGGTAATAAGTTTACAGCAACAGGAACACAATTAAAAAATCCAAAACCTTTAAAAAACCAAGACGGTACTTATACAGACCGAGAAATTCATAAAGGCGTATTTCCAGAACCAGGAGACAATGCTTTGTTAGGTCGGGGTAGTGCGGATGTTATTGTACAACAAGATGAGATTTTAATTAGAGCCGGAAAATTTAAAGGTACTCAATTACAACCAAATGTTCCACCAGTAGCCAACCCAAAAAGAGGATTTTTACAAATATCAAGATTTAATAAATCAAAAAATAAATTGACTCCAAATATTGTAACAAAATCAAATGAAATAACAGTACAAGTAAAATATCTTATAGAATGGGTAATAACCAATCCTGAAAACATGCAAGATGTTTTTTCAGGAACAATATACCTATACCAATTAAAGGCCAATTTATCAACAAATTCAAAAAATTTAACGGTTGATAGTGTTATTGATGAATCTTTAAAATCGTTGGTAAAGTCAACAACTTTTAGTTTAAAAACAAGAAACGAATCAATTGATTTGATTAATGACTTTATTAAAGAATGTAATGGTAGTCCAGAACTTCTTCCAGTATTTTACAGACCAAATAAACTAACTTATGCTTATTTAATTCCCTCAAGTCTACCAACACTTCAATATAACCCAAATTATTCATCAATAGGTAATAAAGTTTGTTTAGGTGGCAATTGTAATATTAATCTTCAAGTTATTGATATTGCAACATCTCAAATAGTCGCAACAAGTAGTATTGATGGTCTTGAAAGTGTTGCCGAAGAACTTTATCAAGCGGCAATAAATGAAATCACAAACAATTTACTTAGTCTTAATATTGAAGAAGTTATCCTGCCAGAGTATACTCAATTAAATGGAACACCAATATTTCCCCCTACCTCAATTACGTCTCAACAATCAATAGATTCAACCAATAATATTTCCTACATTTTTAATAAAGTTAAATTAAACTCAGCACTTAAACAAGGTGGTTATGGTTTAATTTATGCTGCAAATAGAGTTGGAAAACCTCTTGAGTTTATATCAACAGAAGTCCCCCAAGAAGAATATACAAATGATTCTTCAACATATGGTGCGGTTGGAGCCGGAACATTATATTTATTATCTCATAACTCGGCAATTCCTGGTAAAGGTCAAATAAATTTTAATGATACATTATATGGTATTTCTTTAGATAAATTTGTTGATGAACTATTACCAAAAACTTCAAGTTTAGTTAGGGGGGAAGAACTTTTAGAATTACTTAATTTAATTGTTAGATTCTTAAATACTCATACTCACGCATATCCTGGATTACCACCAGTTCCTGTTTCTCAAGACGGTACAAGTTCTGCAGCAATACTGACTGAGATGCAAAATGCCTATACAAAAATTCTTAATGCGAATATTCGACTTAACTAATATTTATATTAAAAAGGTTAATGTCAATTTTAAGGTCGTACATAGATAAGAACAATACCATCATTTCAAATTCATATGTCAATACGGGTAGAAACCCTATTGTTGAATTGAATTTTGGTTCATCAAATTACCTAATCCCAAATTATGGTTACACTCGTTTCCTATTTGATTTGGATTTAGATTTATTAGTAGAAGATATTGCATCAGGTATAATTTCTACAGGATGTACAACAGGTATGACTCACGTCTTACAAATGACAAATACCTCATCATTTGATAATGAATTGTTAAATACATTCATGTCAAACGAAAGACGAAGAGCAACATCATTTGATTTAATTTTATTTAGAATTCCAAAAACTTCAGGTTCAACAGGAACCCCACAAACTTGGGATGAAGGTGTTGGTTATGATTACACAGATTTTAATGAAAATCAAAATAGCCCGTATGGTGGCTCAACACCTCTTACGTATGTTGATAGTCGTGCATATTCAACTCGACCATCAAATTGGTATCAGACATCCACTGTTAACAATTGGTCTCAACCAGGGGTCTATAATAACACGAATGTAGGTACCGTAAATTTCTCAGGGTTAACAATTGTTGCAACACAACATTTTGAACTTGGTAACGAAGACCTAATAATGGATATGTCCAACGAAATTAACGGCATATTAAATGGCACAATAACTGGAGTTACCGGATGGGGAGTTGCATACTTACCACAAATTGAAAATATTACAGGTTTAACCGACAGTTATAGTGTTGCATTCTTTTCAAGACATACTCAAACATTCTACCAACCATTTCTTCAAACAACATACAACGACTTAATTAAAGACGACCGTAATATATTCTTAAAAAACCAAACAAATAAATTATACTTATACATCTATCAAAATGGTGATTTTGCCAATTTAGATTCTGACCCTGTTGTTAGAATTGAAGACCGAAATGGTGATGCCATTCCTAATATGGCAACTTTGTCAACTTGTCTAAGAACAAAGGGAGTTTATGAAGTAATAGTTCCTAATGAATTTACGGGAGCAACTCCATGTATGTTTTATGATGTATGGTCAGGATTAACAATTAATGGACAATCGTTACCAAACGTAACAAATCAATTTGTATTACAAGAATATACCGCAGGTATTCAAATCGGTTCAACATCTAAAGAACCTAGTCAATTTGGATTTGAATTCTATGGTATTCTACAGAATGAACAAATCCTTAACACTGACATTAGAAAAGTTGGGGTAACAATTAAAAAAGCGTATACTGGTCAAGCTCCATTAGACGACGTATCCGCATTTTATAGGATTTATGTAAAAGAAGGTACAACTGAAGTATTAGTTCAAGATTGGACAGCAGTTAATAGAACTCCAAATGAATATTATTTTATGTTTGATATGAGAGATAAAATACCAAATCAATATTATGTTGATATTCAGGTAAATACTTCAGGAGAAAAATATACTTATAAACAAGAATTAACATTTAATATTGTTAATTATAAAAAAAATAATCCATAATTTAATTAAAATTATATGAAAACAATAAAATTAACCGAATTAGATTTAACTAGAATTGTTAAACGTGTTTTATCTGAACAAGAAGAAGCAAATTATATGTTTTTTTCAAATTTAAAACAAATGAAAAGACAACTTGAAATGATTATGGAAATGGACCCATCTGCAGTTGACCACATAATTCAAAATGGACATGATTGGGCTGATGACCATATTTCTGAAGCCAAAACAAATATTGACCAAGTTTTTGATTTCTTAAAAAATGAAATGGATAAAGAATCACAATATGTTGATTTTGAAGAAATGAATGAAGGTAGAAAAAAAACAGGTACACCCCTTTGTGCAAGAGGAAAGGCGGCCGCAAAGGCAAAATATGACGTGTACCCAAGTGCTTATGCTAATGGACATGCGGTTCAAGTATGTAAAGGAAAAATTAAAGGACTTGATGGTAAAAAACATTGTTCGGGAGCTTATTGTTAAAAAAAAAACATATAATTAATTTTTTTATTTAAATAATATCATTATATTTGTAAATAAATACTAATATAAAATTATGAAACAAATTATTCACAAATTAAAACGATTAATCCAAAAACAATATATTAAAATATATCGGTCGTCAACTCCAAAAATTACTACATACGAAAAAGATTGTGTTTCTATTTGTGAAAAATTAATAAAAAAAAATGAAACTGTTTTATTGTTAACTCCAATTTCAAACAAACGTTATATTAAAAACGAAGAAGACCAAATTTTTGTAATTTTAGAAAATTATAGTGTAAAAATAATCAACCACGTTTATTCATATACTGTAATATTAGGAGATAATTCGTGGAATTCTGTTGTTACTTTATTTGATTCAGAAGTTGAGTCAAGACGTAATAAGTTTGAAAAAGAAATTACTTCTAATATCAAATATTCTATTAAAAAAATTTTAGAAAAAATATAACAAAAACCTATTGTTCTGTAATAATTTTTTTAATAATTCTAATTAAATCATTTTCAGTTAATCTTATTATCTTTTTTATTGACTCATTTTTTGGTTTATATGATGTCATTACAGGTTTTTGACCTTTACCTGTTTGAGTATCTTTTTTCTCGGCGGTTCTTTTTTGTTGACATGCACTTCGTTTTTGTGAATCACTCATTTTACCTGCAACTCCGGCTGCTCTACATTTAGGGTAAGACCCTTTAGACGTATCTTGTCGTCCACATGGAGGATGTTTACCGTCAACTTTACTACAAATGTTAACCCAAGGACCTTTTGGTTGATTACTACCTTTTGGTTTTTTCTTTGTTCCAAACCAAACCGCCAAATCTTCTTTAAGTGTGCCAATAGCCCTTTGTATAATTTTTTCAGGATTTTTAACATCGCCAATGTTACCACCATCCTCATCATTTTGTCCTGTGTAAAAATTTTTTAAGTATGTATCGATTCTGGAAAGTAATTCTGTTTTATTTTCTATTTTTTTTCTTTGTTCGGGAGTTTCTTTAAAATCACCATCAGATTCTTCATACGCCAACTCCGCATTAGTATAATGATAAACAGGGTTATTAAATGGAGCCAATTGTTCATCCTTCCAATCTTGTGGGGCAAGAACAATTGGTACTTTAAAAGTTCCGGCGTTTCCTGAACCTGTTGCTTCACTAATTCGATTTATTTTCATATACTTACAATAAATATATTATGGAGGCAGAAAAACAACCTTATATCTTCTTATTTGATGATGTTGCAATATACAAACCTGAAGATATTGAACATTTAATTGATAATTTAACCGAAGAACAAGCAAAGTTTATGTTAATTAAATCTATTCAAATGGCGTATAAACATGGCATATATTCATTAACCGAATCTGAAATTGTGTCAAAATCACTTAGAATATTTAAATAAAAAAAAAAGGGACAATTACTTGTCCCTTTAATTATTCTTTAAGATTTTGATTATCTCAATTCTCTTAAATCAAATGTACGAACGCCATCTACGGTAATTCTTCCGTAAAAACGATTATTTACAATTTTCTTCGCGTATCTTGTCATTATTCCTTTAATCGGAGTAAAGTTGAACGGATTATACATTGTAGGTGTTAATTGTAGAGGTACATACGGTGCGTAAATATAACCTGTGTCTAACAATGATGTTCCTTTGTGTCCCATTAACACTTGGTTAGCTGGGAAGTAAGGGTCACGGTAAACTTGGTAACGACCCGCTAATGTACCAACTCTTTCAATACCCATGTTGTATTGGTCTTGCTCAGGAGCTGCGTTTGATACGTGGAAGTATTCCAAGTCATCAAATATAGCACTGATTTCAGAAGAAACAACAATCCAGTTAGCTCCACCTCTTAAGGTAGATTTGTGGATTTGAGCCGAAATTTGGTTGATAGCTGTAATCAATGTTTGATTCCAGTCTTTTTGAGTGTAAGGAACTGCACTTGAACCTAGACGTTTCCAACCATTGTAATCCCAACGTAAGTTCCAAGCCGCACCTTTACGTAAATCTCTTAAGATTTCACGGTCGATTTCAGCCGCAACTTGTTCAGATAATAAAGCCGTTAATTCAGCTTCAGCATCAATGTTGTGGAACGCAGCAACGTCTTGTGCCATTTCTGGAGACCATTGAGCTCTTAATTTTCTTTCTGTTACAGAAACTGTAACTGACATAAGGTCAAAAGATACCTCACCAATTTTATCTTCAAATTCTAAATTCTTATATATTCTATAAGTAGATGTAAACGCATTGTTAACAGCTGTANTAGAAGAGAATGTTGAACCTGTGTAACCGTCCATAGAACCACCACAAGTAATACATACTGGTACCTGTAAATCAATTTCTAAATAGATTTTACCTTCAGCATCACACAGATTGTCATATTGACCACCACCTGTTTTACTACCAGGGAAAGTTAATGTAGCGTTGTTGTTACCGTATTGTACAATACCTTTACCATATCTTTGAGTTACAACTCTGAATAAGTAAGGATTAGATGTGTTAGCCGAAGTTGTTGCGTTTCCAGCAGCACCATAGACAGTCAAATCAGATAAGAAAGATTCGTTATCCATTGGTTGACCATCAGGTCCGATTAATTTACCAGCTCCATCAGATGCAAAACCTGACAAAACTACCAATACTTTTCTGTAATCAGATGTAGTATAAGCTGAACTAACTAATGCGTCAGATAACCAAGATACAGTAGCAACATCAGCAGTGATTGCGGAAAATTGTCCTTTAGAATAGTCAAATAACCCTGGAGGGTCTAACGCTGGTTCGTTACCTTCGTAGAATCTATCGTAAAGGTCTTTAGTATTGTTATAGTCATAACCNCTGTTTGGTGTTTGACCCGCAGCTTCGTTTGGTGAACCATAAGGTGCGTAGTGCTCAGAAGTACCTGGTTGGTAAGCCTGAATGTTAGGTACAAAGTAGAACAATTTACCAATTGGTAAGTTCATTGCTTGTACTGAAACGATGTCATTCGCTAATAATTTAGAGAATACACGTCTAACAATTGGGAAAACCACTGTTTCAAATGCACCTGTATCAGATGTAGATGATGCTTCATTGATTAAGAATGATGCTTGGTTTTCGTATAATTGTGCTACGTTTTCTCTCATGTGACCTTTAAGACCCTCTAAGAATCCTAATTTGTCCCATTTGTTGATTGTGTCTTCTTTGATAACTTTAAGGTGTTTTAACCCAATGTTACCAACAAGACCTGATTCTAATAATGCTCCCATTTTTTTAGTATTTTTTTTTTAGTTTATTTTTATTGTTTAACCTAATTTACCCATTAAGTCCTTCATTCTTAAGAATTGAGGATTTTCATAAGTTTTTGATTCAATTAGGGTTGTTGATGAACCTGTAGAAACTGATTTGTTTAATTTTGTTGTTACCGATTCATTAATTGATTTTGTATCTGTTGAAGTTAATTCGTCTTTAAGAGACCTATAAAGATTTTTAGATTCTTTTAAGGTTTCAACGTCGTCAAATCTTCTAAGGATGTTTATTTTTTCTTTTTTAGTTGTTGAATGTTCTGTAAACAATCTAGTAGCATAAGCCAAATTTGAATTAAAGATTGCAACTTCGTTAAGTTTTTCTCTAAAAACATTTAATGCTTTTCTATACTCCTCATTTTTTCCTCTCAACATTCTAACTTCTTCTTGAGTAGATTCTGTTTTAACACCACTATTACTATAAACATAATTTCTATTATTAGTGATACCTTTTCTCAATCCTCTACCTTCTTTGGAACCCATTCCATATGTTCTAGCAGCTTCTTTAGTTTCAGTTTTTTCAAAACCTGCGTCATCTCTACGACCTTTAGTAGTCTTAATGTCTTTTGATGCAATTTTACCATGCTTCATTGACAATCTTTCATCTTCTTTGTCTTTGTATCCTTGACCTTCTTTAGTTTCTGCTTTAACAACTTTGGATTTAACTCCCTCCATATTTTCACCTTTCTTGTATTCAAACTTAGGTTTACCAGTACCAACTGATTTAGGACCTTGTTTTCTTTTTTCATTAAATCCGCCATTAGTCTTATTTTTATAAGAAAATTTAGGACCTAATCCTATTCCAACACCTTTAGGTTTATAAGTTTCATTGTAGTATCCGTTGTTGTCGTCTTCTTCATCCATGTTGTATTGGTCAAATCCGTCTTCGTCGTCTTCTTCGTCCATGTTGTATTGGTCAAATCCGTCTTCGTCGTCTTCTTCGTCCATGTTGTATTGGTCAAATCCGTCTTCGTCGTCTTCTTCGTCAATTGGTATTAAATTGTCGTCATCCAATGCAAGTTCATAAATAGTTTCAACTTTTTCTGGTTCACCCATCTCAATTTCGTAAAGAGTTTCTTCTCCGTCTAAATCATCACTATCAACATCACTTACATCACCAGAGTCAGAGAAAATAGCATTAATAACATCATCTACTGATTCGTCTTGTTCATCACGCATACTATAATTGTTTTTTTTGTCTTTATAAGATTCACCAAGTTTCACAAGATATTCTACATTAGCATCATCATCGGATAAATAAACGTTCTCACCATCTTTTTTTACGATAATACCGTCATCTTCACCCATAGCTTTGAATACTTTTAAAATTTCTTCGTCAGAAGCGTCAGTTAAATCTATTGGACTTTCATCTGAATCCATATCCATGTCCATATCCTCTTCATCAGAGTACATGTCTTCTTCGTCATAATCCATATCCTCTACATCAGAGTCAATGTCTTCTACATCAGAGTCCATATCAATATCATCATTATCAACATCAGCATTCGCGTCAGTATCTAAATCAATCTCATCTTCTTCTTCTTGTTCAGAAAGAGATTCTTTTACTAATTGGTTGATTTCTTTCTTCATAGTTGAAGCAAGTATTCCTTTTGCATTTTCGGCTATAGCTTCTTCAACTTGTTTCATTTGAATAAGAGCCTCTTGAACTAAAGATTTGTTTTCTTTCATTTAAATCTGTTATTTTTACAATATAAATAGTGTCAAATCATAAAAAATTCAATTTTATGGTATTACATTTTTTTTTTATTTATATAAAACTTTTGAAGCATAAAAAAAAGTGGTCAATAAACCACTTTTTTTTGTTAAATTTTTATTGAGATATTATTCAATTACCTCATCAATTTTACTTTCCGATACTGAAGTAATTCTCCAATCATTTGTAAATCCTTGATACTTTTCTGTGACTTTAGCTTCCACATCGGTTACTGAGAATCCTTTAACAAGTTTCTCTTCTCTAATTTTTTTAATTTTTCCAGTATTATCATCAAGTAAATCGTACTGAATTTTTGCTACAAAATATTTTTCGTCCATAATTTATTATTTTCCCAAATAATCGGTTAATTTTCTCATTAAGTCAACTCCTTTAGTTTGAAATTCTGAATTTTCAACCGATTTATATTTTTTTTCTTCTTCTAAATTTTCTTCATATTTATTTCTATCGTTTGGATTAGTAAATAAATACGCTCCTGGTGTTGACGGAGATGATACCAAGTCAAAACAAATTAACTCAAAATCATCTTGAACTTCATTTCTTTCTCCAACTTTTTTTAAAGAACCAACCCCTCTTGAAGAAACTCCCATTGTAACACCTTGTCTCATCAAATTAGCTGCTTGGTCTCCTTTAGTTGAAACAATACCTCGTTCATGAAATCCTGGCGATGTTAACAATTTAAGTTTACCCATTAAGATGTTTTTATCCCACCATACTTCTGTGATAATATGGGACACTCTATCCAAGTCAATTAAAGAAGATTCGGGATGGTTAAGTTCTGAGGTAGATAGACCTTTCTCAATCGCCTTTTTATAATTTTCAGCTTCTCTTTTTAATATTTTTTCAGGATAAAATCTTCCGTTTCTATTTGGAGTATCATACTTCTGTAATACCGCATAAAATTCAAATGGATTTCTATAATCCATTTCAGATGCTTCTTTTAAGATTTTGGCATTTCTAATATCTTTTGGTGATATCCAACCCGCGTCTGTTTCAACCAATATTCCATGGCCTACTTCACTTGCTTCTAAAATTCTTAATTGTTTCATTAATTCTTTTTATGATAAATATATCATACAAGTATCTTTTTAATGTTATTCGTTTTTTGATGGTGAAAATTCAAAATATTTATTTTGAATTACATTTTCTTTAACAATATTTTTAATAATTGTTTTAACCGATTCTTTAATTTCAGAACATTTAAAATCCATTTCATTATTGGTATATAAATTAACTTCTAAATTTAAAAAAGATTTTTTACCGTGTAAAATACCACTTGTTCTTAAGTCTAAATCAACAATACTTTGTTCTTTAAAAAGTTTATGATTTATGGAATTAAATACCGAATGTTTAATATCTCGACTTAGATTACAAACAACTCTATTCCAATTGTTGTGCTCAAATTTGGGAGTAACCCATGATTGAATGTTTATATATAATGATTTTAAATTTTTTGAATCTACCGTTCCATATACAGTTTTAATTGGTGTATATAAATTTATCTTTACACTTTTTCCTTTTTTCATTAAGTTTCATATTGTCAATGTTTATTTGTTTAACAAAATATAGGAAAAATAACCCCAATTGTCAAAAACTTTAAAAAAATTGATATATTTGTATTATATGATAAAGATAGATGTAAAAAAAAATGGGATAGAAAAATCCCTAAAGATGTTAAAGTCAAAGGTGATTAAAACTAAACAAAATCAAATATTGTTTGGTAAAAAAGAATTTGTTAAAAAATCAATAAGGTTAAGACAACAAAAATTAAAATCTTGTTATATTCAAAAAATAAAATCTAAATTAGATTGATTCGTCTAAGTTTTTTAATTTAAAAAAATTAAGTTGGTCAAATTTTTCTACTTTTAATTTATCTATTGTTTCAGACAATTTTGTTTTAATTTCAGACTCTTTTTCATTTTCTAAAAGATTTGTTAATTTAACAATTGTATTTTTTTGTAAGGTTTTAAATTTTCTTTTAAGTAATGTAGTGTCTTCAGACATTAATTGAATAAATTCTTTTTTTGCGGATTCGTCAAGATTTTCAATATAACCATTCATTGTTTGGTTGGCGATGTTAATCATCGACTTTAATGGAAGATTAATTGACTCTTTTATAGGTTCAGGTTTACTTGAAACTAATATTTTAATTAAATTTTTCTTTGATTCAACTCTCTCCATTAAATCCAATTTATTTACATAAACCAAAGAATCAATATTAATATATTGATTTGACACATTTTTAGATGATATTCTTGTTGTTTTAATTGTTGGGGTCAATTTTTGTATTAAATTAATACCCTCTTCCAAAAAATCTTTTGCCTCTGTTTCAGTTAATCCTTGAGGTGTTGTTAATTGGTCATATAATGAATATAGACGTGACATGTTTTTATTGTTCAACACATCTTGTTTGAACTCTTTTAATGATTTCTTAAATTCCTGTTTATTATTATAGGATTTTAATAAATTATTTTCAATAATAGATTTAATTTCTCCAAAAGTCATTTTGTTTGTTTTGAATATAAATATTACGAGTTTAACAACTTATCCAATTCTTTTGATATTTCTCCTAAAGAATCTTGTCCTTGACTTAAATTTAAAAATCTTGAATGCTTATCAAAATTTTGTTCCAATAAAATATTCATGTTAGCTTTTTTAGATTCAGGAGTTATTTCGGCTGCGGGAGGTTCGGAAGGAGGGGGTTCAACATCACCTGCTGGTGGAGCAGACTCAAAACCACCTTCTGATGGTGCACCTTCAGCTCCTGTAGTTGATGCATTTCCTGTACTACCTGAGGATTCCCCATATAATTTATCAATATTATCAAAAATTCCAGTTTTACTAATAACCGTAGGAGTTGCTTTAAGTTCTTCTCCAACCGCTCTTTCAAGTCTTTGTTGTTGTAAATCCAATTTAATTTCTTCATCAGACCATCCAAAAATATGTTCTTTGGCCCATGTAGATGATGTGGCTTGAATACCGTTTCCTGGGTCAGCAACCAAATCTTTATATAATAACACTTTTTCTTTCCAAACATCAATTTTTAACAAATCTGCTTGAGTTGACGGATTAGTTAATCCTAATGTAAAATTTTGTAACTCGTCTTCAAACCCTAATAAAAATAAATGCACAATTGCAATTTTATTTAATTCGGAAATCATACTTTTTTGAATTCTGTTTATTGTACGAGCAAATCTAATATCTTGTAACGCCAAATTTTTTCCATCACCAACTACTTCTTCAAACCCTAAAAATGCTTTAGGAACACGAAGAGCCGTTAATAATTTCTTTTGAATATATTCTATGTCTGCAATTTCTGATAGGTTTGTTGCTCCAGGTAAAGTCGTAATTGGGTCTGGCGCTGAAGGGTCACGGACAGGAATAAAATAATCTTGGTCAACCGCCATTTGGTTAAACCTCATATCCACGTTTCCTGTTTTAGAATCCACAATTTGTTCTCTTTTGAACTTGTTGGCAACACGGTTTACGTATGCTTCAACGTCATCGTCATTCATATTACCTACAAATACTTTAAACATTCTTCTTTCAGGAGCTCTTGATGTACGATAGATTAACATCGCATCTTCTGATAATAATAATTGTTTCCAAATACGTCTTGCTTTTTCTAACATAGATGTACCATAAGGAAGTTTTCGGTCGTCTCCCAATAATCTAAAGTGGGCTATCTCCCATGATTGGAATTCCATGTTTTTATTTTTCCAAGTAAAATGAAGTGGTTTTTTATCAGTATCTTTAGTAATATCTATAGTAATATTACCGGCCACACCAGATTCTCTACGTTCAATTTCAATTGTTGGTAATTGTTGACAACCAACAATTCCCTTTTCAGGGTCTAACTTTAAATAAATGAAATTATCACCGTATTTACAAGTATTTCTTGTCCACATTGATAAGTTAGTGTTAATATCTAAGCTATTATTAAATAAATCGGCTAAGACAGTTTTAATTCTTTTTGATTCAGAATAAATTTGTAAAATAAAACCATCTTCATTTGTTGTTGTAGATTCTTCAGAATATATGTCTAATGCTGCCGAAATTTCAGGTGTATATTCCATACTTTCGTAATCATATTGAGCGGATAATCTTGATGGTTCATAATAAACTGCTTGAGTATATAAATTGTTTTCAACTTTTGCCCATTGATTTGTTAAATAAAATGTTTGTTGAGCTTGAAGTTTTTCTTTCTCGTAATCATCTCGATTTGGTGTACGTAAAAGTTCTTTTTTATCAAACTTAAAGGTTGGATAATCTTGATTCAATAGTGAATTTGGACCGAATGTTTTTGATAGTCTCTGCCAGACCGTTAGATTTTCTTGACTCATATTATAATTTACTAATTAGTTTGATAAAATAAATACTTATTAGGAACCAAATAACCATCCGTATTTTTGATAATCCGCCTTTGTTGCTTGTCCAACATTATTTAAACCACTATCTCTACCCATTTGAGGAATCATAGGATTAAAGAATTCTGACGAATTTTTNTTTTCGGTTACATTTGTTGCCCACGAGTTAATCATTGCTTTGGTATGGTTTGTAACTTTTTCTAATGATTGGAATGATTTTTCTGCAACATATAGTGCCATAGATACTCCCATAATACAGTCATCATGATGTCCTTTTTGGTGGTCAGGTCTTCCATTAATATAAATAAACGTATTCATTTCATTGTATAAACGATTTGAATATACTTTAAACCCGTGTCTTACTCCTTCTTCAAATGCTGATATAATTTGAACCCTTTTTGAGTTAAAGTTAATTCCTGGAATTCTTTCATTAATCTTTGGGTCCCATTTCCATTTATTTGTGGTATCAACATTGTCGACATATAACCCCCCCTGATAACTTAATTCTTGTAATTTTCTTGACGTGGAAATACCCATACCACCTGTAATATCAATAACACAGTAAGCATTATACATTGTTCCCCATTTATATGCAATTTCTGCCACAACATCTGGTGGAACTTTGGCAACATATTCTAACACCTGTTCCCTTTCGTCAAAATCGATGATTTGGATACATGAGAAGTCCTCAGAGTCACCTCTTGATACATCGACACCCATCACATACTTGTGTCCGTTTACCGGTTCTTTAAATATCCATAGTGAACCGCCCATTAGTTTGGCTTGTGGTTCACGTAAAGTATTCTTGGATATTTCTTGCATCAATTCAGATTCGAATACATTATCACCCGAACCTAAAAAGTCACATTCTAATTCCTGAGCAACTTTTCTTCTATCAAACTTCAATTTCTTAACCATACCTTCAAACCATGCGGAACATGGTTTGTATCCTTGTTTAATATAATCGGTTACAACAGAGTGGTCTCTTTCATATGGATTTTCCATCGATAATTTAATAATATCTTTTTCAGAATATTCTTCTCTATTTAATAGAAAATGTACTAAGTCAGGAGTTTTAACCATATACAAATCTTTTGTATATCTTGGGTCACGATACCAAAACATCTCAGATATTTTGAAATCATTCATATTCCTTAATGACTGGTCATAGATTTCATAGTAAATTTGGTCATATCCGTTTGGTGTGGATACAACGATAACTTTACCACCTGTAGATAGGGACGCCATACAAGCTGACCAAAAATCTGAGTCTGCTTCGATAAACGCCGCCTCATCAAATACAAGAATGGTAGGTGTATAACCCCTCAAGGCATCTTTTGATGTTGCAACGGCTTTAACTTCACAATTATTATTAAGTTTAAAATGTCTTTGTGAGTTTTTTTCTTTTGAGAATGAAATACCAACCCAATCTGGCCATTGTTCAGTAAAACCTCTAACTTTGTTAGCCATCTCCATTGATGTGTCTAACTTGTTGGCAATAATAAGAATTTTTTCAGGTTTGTTTTTTTGAGCGAAGGCTAATTTTTTTGATATCCAAGCGGCAGTTACGGTTGTTACACCCGCCTGACGATACTTTAATGCGATATTTTCGTTGTATTTGTCGTAATCATCTATTAAACTAACTTGGTCGGGAAATAAATCTAATGGAACATACTTTGATACGGTATTATCGTATGTTTGTAAATAAGTTCTAAGTGCGTAGGGAGTACTCCTTATACACTTTGTTAACTCGATAATTAATTGTTCTTTGTTCACACATTGTTATTTAGGTCTTGTTATTCCTAAACTATTTAAGAAATCATCTAAATCATCATCATCATTACTGTCAGGGTCAATATCTTCATCTTCTTTATAATCTTCAAATTCCTCTTGCATTTGTTTTGCTTCTTCGACAATTTCTTCAAATCGTTTTTTGGCTTTATTAATCTTAGAAGAATCCTCAGAAATTGCATTTCCAATAACTTCTAAAAATTCTTTTGCCTCTATTTGATATAATAAAACATGGAAAAAATTTATTAATCCTTTATATTCAGGATTAAAAATATCATCAGGTAATGCAAACCGTAATTTTTCAACAATTTCAGGTCCAATACGTAATTGCATTGGCTCGTTTGATAATACATCAGTTTGACCTAACACTTTTGCCCTAAGATTAGAGTCTGATGGTAAACCAGCTCTACCTTTAGCCTCTTCTAATCCTTTAATAATTTCATGACAAAGAATTGGAAAAAATATTCCAGTTGCAATAATTTTAGTGTCAGGTTGTTCTTCACCTTCTTCACCTTCTTCTTCATCGGCGTCATCTAATTCAACTTTACCTGCAATACCTTGAGCTGTTTGAGCCATATGTTCAATCGCATCTTCAAAATTAAAATACAAAAAATCGGTGATTGCCATTATACCTAAATAATCTCTATATAAAGATGGGTCAATAGCATCTAATCTTGATTTAACTTCAGGTTTTTGAAAAAGGTAATGTCCTTTTTTTGCTGCTCCTTGAATAAGAGCGTTAATAATATTTCTTTTGTGCTTTTCTAATTCTAAAATTTCCTCATCAGTTAATTCGTCAAGGTCAAAAGATGAAAATTTTAATTTTTCTTCTTTATCTTCTTCTTCATCTTCTTCATCTTCAGGTTCCATTCTAAAATTACCAGTACTTGGCATTCCTAAATTAGCCTCAATTTGATATCTTCCTTCAGGAACTTCACCTTCATCTAATGACGATTGTATCGCTAATTCAATTAATTCGTCTTTATGGTTCGCCTCAATCCTCATGATATTAGGAAGTTTTCTCATCATTTCTTGGTAAATCATTTTTTGAACTTGATTAGAACTTAAATCTTGGATACCAGTAACCTGTCTTAACTTATCTGTGACTTTTTGAAACCTATCACTAACTAATCTTTGAACATCGGCAGCGCCTTTTTTCATTGCAGGATTTGTCGCGTAAAGACTATCAGGACTCGCCAATTTTCTTTCTAAATTTGGGTCCATCCTTTCAGGTGTGTTCCCGTAATCAATCTGTTCTTTTAATTTCCGTCTCATAAATTATTTTTCTAATAGTTGCATTATTACATCAATTACTTTTTCTTTGGCGTCTTCAGGAGAAACTTTCTTTGCCTTTGGTGCCGGATTTTCTCCAGGATTTGGATTTTTAAAAGGGTTCTGTCTTTTGCCAGGTTTTGTGCCAGGAGTTGTTCCGGGTTTTGTAGTTGGTTTTGTTGTTGGTGAAGGTGATGTTTCATTTTCATAAATGTATCTAACTAAATCACCTTTAGTTATTTTTGGAGGCATGTGTTTTTCCACTATTTTTTGTATTTGAGATTCTAAAAACAAAGATACGGGATTTTTTCCTTCTTTTAACTGTTTTTTTACAGACATTACGCATCTTTCAAATTTTCGGGTTCGTTTTGGTCCAACTTGTGCATGACAAATAGCCCAAGCGTTTGGTTTATCTTTTTTTTCTTCCGACATACCAATCATTTTACTATCATGATTTTGTGGTGATGTATCATCGTCCATACCATCGTCAGACGCTTGATATTCGTCATGAGAACCTTGTTGTCCAGTATATGCTTGGTCGGCGTCTAAATCAAAGTCATCTTCCTCATCAATTTCTTTTTCAGCTAAACCCAATTTTGTCATTTTAGCCTCAAGTCCTGTTAATTTTTGGTCTAACGCATCGATATTTTTAATTTTTTCGGCAATATTAGGATTTGTCACTTGCTCTCCCAATAATTTTGAATATAATACATTAATTTGTGATTCAGTTAATTTACTAACTGTTTTGGGTGATAAACCTTTTTCAACCAAGTTTAGTGCTTTTATATTAGTTTTCATAGACTACTTTTTGTTCAAATTCTAAAACCAAATCTCTTTCATAGAGTTTGTCCTTTATTTCTTTTTCAGGAGTTCCGAATCGAAATACTAATCTTTTTTGTGATTCTAATTCTTCATCTTCCCATGATAATGCAACAATATCATCCATTGCATCTGTCATACAAAAAAAATCAGAGTTCTGAATCAATTCTAATTTCAAATCAGTATTTCTTAAAACTCCTACTTTCTTAATATATTTTAATTCAGGTGGTGTTGGGTATCCATTAGAAGGTTTATTTTCCCAAGATTCTCCCCAAACATCCAATTCATCTGAAAAAATAAACTCATATAAATTATCACCCTTATAGTTTGGACCTAATCCATTAACATAAGTTAAATAACTCATAATACTCTTCCGTTTGGCGTAATTTTAAATTGTCTACCATTAGTCTCAAACACCAAATTTTTCTTATTTGTAATACCAACAAATTTAGAATTCAAATTTTTAGTTACAAATTTTTCTGCCTCCAATTCTTGTTCTATAGTTTCAGTCATTTGTTTAACTGATTCCATAATCTTTTTAACAATAGATTTTTTATATAAAGTTTTTTGAACTTGTTTTTCTGTGTGTTCTCTAATTTCTGATTTAGAAACTTCAAAATATTTTGAAATAACTTTATCTACTTTAGATTCTCCAAAAATACTATCAAAAATTTTTCCGTGACCTCCGTAACCTCCATCTTCTTCCTCTTCTTCCATTTCTCTATCACCGAACGAACCATACATACCTTCTGCCATTTCGGTATCAACAGGAACATCCATATCAGCTTGAATGTCTTCAACTTCACTATCATCAGTTAAGTCTTCTCCATCCATATCGTCTTCTTGACCATAATCCTCATCTTCGTATTCTTCAAATTTACTAATAATATCTTCCTTATCTTCTTCAGATAACTCACCTAAATTAATAGATGATAAAACCATATTAATAACATATTTAATATCTTCAGAAGTCATTCCTTCGCTATTATCTAAAACTCTAATTTTTTGAGTTAATTTTCCAGTTAATTTTTGAATTGTTTTAAATGTTACTTGGTCTTCACCTTCCATGTCATCCGTAGGCATTTCATCACCTTCCATATCATCCATAGGCATTTCTTCTCCATCCATATCAGTTTGAATGTCTTCAACTTCACTATCATCAGTTAAGTCTTCTCCATCCATATCCTCCATTGGTGATGGTGGTAATTCAGGACTTGGAACTGCTGGAGGAGTAGAAGGAACTTCTGGTGGTCCTGCAGGCATTTCAGGTGCCGCTGGTTTTGGTGTTTTTAAAGTGAATCTTTTTTGTTCACCGTATAATGATACACCTTCCTCATTTTCATTAAGTCTATTTAACTCACCCGCAACAAGATTTAATCTTTTAAACGCTTGAGAATATGAAGAATAGTATTTTCTATTTCTCATAGGTTCAATATAATCCGTTTCAGATTCTGAAATGGTTTTCTTAATTATATATCCTTGTCTTTCTCTAACAATTTGATAATTATTTCCATCTGCAAGAGAAATTGAATACTCTGATGTTTCATTTTCATTTATAGTCTTAGGGGTCGATTCGTTAAAACGAGCAATTTCCATAATTCTATTTATCTTGTTTTGGCCAGTAAGTTTTTCACTTCCAATTGGTTTTAAGTTTGACATGTTTGTTTTTATTTATTTTTAGTTATTTAATCCACCAAATCCTCCAATGCGAATAGAATTTAATTGTTGGACAGCTTTTCCTTCGTTATTTATGTATATTGGATGAGGGGCTACTCCATCTGCGGGTCCGCCCTCGTTAATTGAGCCACCACTAAAGTTACCTAATATTTCAACAGTATATGCGTATTGTTGGTCCGCCGACAATATAAATCCTGGTGTGTTAGTTGGTGTTGGTGTTGCTCCTGGTGTGCCTGTTTGTGTTGGTGTTTTTGTTTGTGTTGGTGTTTTTGTTACGGTTGGTGTGTTGGTTGGCGTTTTAGTTGGAGTTACAGTTGGTGTTGCAGTTTTAGTTGGTGTTACAGTTGGTGTTGTAGTTTTAGTTGGTGTTACAGTATTAGTTGGTGTATTGGTTGGTGTTTTAGTCGGTGTTGTAGTATTTGTTGGTGTTTGAGTTTGAGTAGGTGTCTGAGTATTTGTCTGAGTATTTGTTTGTGTATTAGTAGGTGTCTGAGTATTTGTTTGTGTTTGAGTTTGTGTTTG
>JGI12421J11937_10000278_pt1 | contig 19275 bp, 39 predicted proteins | sample LakErihyJuly2011_2_FD_11937 | JGI IMG/M metagenome (IMG submission 11937)
CAGCGTCTGGAAGACTGAACTTGGTAACCAGTTGGTCGCTTACTACAACGGGGTCAACAAGCAGGGTAAGGCTGTCTACACCTACCACCTGTACGGTATCGACGGAACTGAGATGTACCGCACACAGGACTCCCGCGCCGCCTACAACGCTCTCCAGATGAACGAGGAACGTATCCGTAACCCGATGAAGAACGTCCCCGGAACAGTCAGCAAGGAGAAGGCTACCGCTGAACTCTACAGGGCTGTTGGCGGTAAGACCATCATCAACCAGTACTCGACTCCTGTTGAACGGGAGAAGATGGAGCGAGCTGCCAAGCGATACAAATGATTAAGTTTATCCTACCGGCTATCTTTCTGGTTGCTTGCGCCACAACCCCTGAGCCTGAGCCTAACCCTAGCCCTGCCCCCAGCGTTGGCGATCTAGTCAAGGTTGGTGAGAAGGTTGACAGGTCTGAGCAACTGGCGGCTGCTGCCATCACCGTGGCTGTCGAACACGCTGACAAGCCGGGGGTGGTAAAGGCTGAAGGTAAGGTAGCCCTAGCCTATTTAGTGCCAGCGACTGAGCCAGACATCGCCCTAGCCCGTGCAAGGGCTTCTACGGCCTCCCCAGAGGCATACAGTAAGCAACTAGTCGAAGCCAAGCAGTTACAGGACAAGATTGAGTCCCTATGGTCTAAGGCAGAGGCTGATGCCAAGAAGTCTGAAGCCGATATCCAGGCTCTCAAGAATAGGAATAGTGAACTACTCAAGGAAGTAGATCGGGTCAAGCAGGAGGCTTCCCAGAATATCTGGAGTCTAACCGGGGCGGCCTTGGTAATCGGGGGCGGGTTGGCCTGCGCCCTTGCCTCCGTCCGTATCGGGATTCCTATCATTGCCACAGGACTGCTGGCTGGCGCAGTGCCGTTTATTATCGATAGTGAGTATTTCTCGATTGTGATTGGGACTACATTAAGTGCTTCTGCGGCACTTGCGATCTGGTGGATGTACGACAAGGTCAGGGATAATATTAACTCCGATGGCAACTCCTCCCGTAAACCCTGACGAACTTGGTCAGTTAGTTAAAGACGTTAGCGTGTCCAGCGCCATCGGTGCTTCTGCTATGTTCAGCCGTATCCTGGTAAGCGACGGCCAGCAGACTGTTCTTTATTATGTAAGCCGGATGATGGCAGCAGCCATCGTGTCTGCCCTAGTAGGTCTGTACCTTACGGACGTGATTCAATCTCTCACGATGCGTTATGCTGCCGTTGGGTTTGCCGGAGCAGCAGCTCCAGAGATTATCAACTTTGTCATAAAGAAGGCACTGGTGTTCATCAAGAGAGCGTGAAGTGGCTGTGAACTTTATTATAGGCCGGACGCATTGACACACACGTCATACGATGTATAACTACTCTCAGCGTTAAGAGGTGGTTAGAGTTCATCGTTGTGCGTTGCTCATAAGGAAGCCTCTTAATCGTTAGGACAACCCGTGGCTAACCAGCGGGAAAGTCCGCTTTACTTACCTTTAACCTTACGCAAGAAGGCTTCGTCGATCTGGTAGAAGTTCATCATCCGCAGCTTGCCATTCATTACTCTGCGAATCTTAACGAACTTCGCTACCTTGCCACGCACCAAACCTGGAAGCATAATGCCCCACTGACGACGACTGCATCCAAAGATGACAAGCCATTCGTTGATACTCTTATGACCGGCAGGGATGGCCTGTTCTCCCTCGTTGCGCCGGATGTACTCAAGAATCTTGTTTGCCAGGTTGGTCTTTTTTTTGCTCATAGTTTTGTAGGAAATACTGGCACTGNCCGTTNGTCTTCATCTGTGGCGTAAGCCANGACTGAAGCAGATCGTCGGNCTTGATAGTGTAGCGTAGGCAGTTGTCTCGGTTAACGCACAAGACGTTTCGGATCCAGCCGTCGCACTTAGAGATGTCGGTCATTGGGTCGGCTGCCACTTGTTGAGGGAGAGAAGGTACTGCCAGCGTTTCTTGTTTTCCTCTAAGTTGTGCTTGATTCTTTTCTCCTCAGTGGGAGTCAGGCCAAGTTTAGGGATGGCATTCTTACCACACTGACCACGCTTGCTGGGTGGCTTAATCATAGTCCACGGCCCTCTAGGAAATCGCATCGGGCTTGGAGCGTCTCAACCTGTGCTTGCAGTTCCTCGTTCGGGATGATGGTGCGGGTGGTGAAGGCCGTCAGCCGCTCGACCTCGGCCTTGAGCCGGGCGTTCTCAGCCTTAAGTTCACCGATGATTTTCATCATAGTTACCTCCAGTGATACCTTGCTCACGACTGCTCCTCCTTTTGAAGACGAATCTTCATATACTTACAGGCGCTACGGATGCTGGACATACGAAACCCGGTGCGGGCTTGCACTTGCTTGAGTGTCTCACGGCCTACAAGAGCCTCAAGCACGGCTTGCTTAACCGATCCGTAGGGAGGACGGCCTGGCTTTGGAATCATAGGAATCTGTAAGCGATAGGCAGCCTGACGGATGGACAACTCTTTCAAGCCGGTGTCAGCTGCCGTCTGCGCCAACGTCCATTTATTGTCCTGCATCTTGAAGGCAGCGTCACGGGCTTTACCCCATCGCTTCTTCCAGACGGAAGGGTCGGTTATATTATATGTGCGGGTCATAGGAAATTATTGGTCACGAATCCCGAATGTGTCGTTACGCACAAACTTGAATTGGTCTGTGGTAAAGTGCCGGATGATGCCATCGTTGTCGAGGACTATAGCAAACACATCGTTAGAAAATGTGCCGCCATCCCTGACATAAATTAGCATCCCGTAGCCCAAGGGAGTCTCCACCGGCATAGGATTGCGGAACTCGTAAAACATTTAGTCCTTGTAGTAATTGATGGAGTCGAAGAACTCGTCACGCATAGCACGTGCTTCGTCGAGGTCTTTGCACAGAGGCTTGTACTGGCGCTTACCTTCAGCAGTCCACTTCAGCACCCATCGGTTGGACTTGTCCAGGCTGATGTTGCGGTTCGGATTAGTGCGACCCATAATGCCCTTGGGTAGTAGATCGTATGACGGGTCACAGTACCCGGCCTTGAGGAGTTCACGCATTCGGCCTGGGTCTATGCCCAAGCTGCGAGAGCGTTCTTCGATGTCTTCTGGATAGTTTATCATTGTTATGCAGGAAAGTACCAGCCCTTGCCGAAGCGGTGGGCTTGTTTGCCGATGTAGTTATCACCGTCCACTTGATAATACATAAACCCGTTTTGCCAGCGAAGGGTCGAGGAGTGCCGCATCGCATATTCGGCAGCATCGATACGCATAGCACAGCCACAGAGCCAAGAGGCTCCACCCTCAAAGGATTCGTTGTTCAGCTGCTCAAGGCGATGGAGGTGACCCATCGTGAAGCCACCACCGGGGGAGCCGAATGCACGGGCATCTTTAAGCAAGGCGTTCTGGCCGTGGCTAAAGCCGTGAATGAAAGTAAGAGGGCCGATGACGATCCGTCCGTGCTTAACGCTATATGGCTTGATGACCTTGCAGCCGACCTTGCGAAGTGTACGCATCATCTTGTCCTGAATCTCCTGCATATCCTCCTTGGTCTTAATCGAGTCCGTGTTGTGGATAATCTGCCGGATTCTATCGTCGTGGTTTCCGAATAAAAAATGTGTGGGCTTGTATCGCTCGATCCAACGGATGCCAGCCTCCAGGTCTTCCTTCACGCCTTCACGTGCCTCAGAGGAATCCTTATCGACTCCGCGCCTTGCCCAGCGGAAATCCCAGTTGTCGCCTAGGTGTACCCTGTACTTGGGCTTAACCCGGTTCACGAAGGACATCACTTGATTAAGCGTATCCTCACAGCCCAGGTCACCGTGGTTGTCGCCCATAGCGACGATGTCGTATTTACTCATTATGTTTGGTAACTCCGACTAAAGCCTCATCAAGCCTGTCGTCAATTAAACCAAGGATATCCCACCTGATCGGGTCAATGTGAGAGATGTAGACTTGGTTGCCACCGGGTAGTATCTCATAGACATCAGACAGATTAAAGTCCTCTACCTCTGGGTAGAAGTCTTCCAGTTCGCCCTCCTTACCCTCATCCCAAGTATAGGAGATGAAGACGCTGACATCAAAGATGCGTCCCTCGCACTCAAGAGCCTTGAACGTATGGATGATGTTATCCACTGATAGCGCCAGTCTCACGGGCTGGGGTCTGGAGGTTATAGCGGTCACAGTAATAGTAAAGACCACGACGGGATGTGCCGGTCATACGGCAAGCCTTACTCACCCCGTGCTTGAGGGCTAGGTGATAGGCTACACGTGTGCGTAGGCCGTGCCGGATGTTGGTGAACACACCACGTGCTACAAGTTCAGCTGCCTTCTTGTCTAAGCCTTCAGCGTTCCAGACGTAGGGCTTGTTGTTTTCCCGCGCCCACTTGACGATGCGATACACGCATACGCCATAGGACTTGGAGGCAGACTCAAGGGTGCATCCAGTCTTCTGGATCATCTCGTATGCCAAGACTACCTTCTGGGCTGGCTTAACAGGGCGACCACCCGTCTTCTTCTTGGGCTGCTCAACCGGGGTCATCATCGCCCGAACCTTGGAAGGGTCTAGGCCGACCATCCGTAGGAGTTGGTCACTCATCCTTGTTGACCTGGGAGTTTGCTGATGCGTCTAGCCATTTCACGGCCTACTGCGTAACGCATAATCTCCATAATCTCGTCGTCGGTCAGAAGGTTCTGGTCGATGTTCTGGAAGGAAGTAAAGACCTCAGAGGAGTTGCCGGAACCCGTCTTGCCATCGACGGACTTCGGTTCCTCCTGCGGATCGTAGGGTTTGTCGTTGGGGTACATAAGGAAAGTACTTGTTGATTAGAACGGAACGTCGTCGGAGGGTTCGTCGTCGATGATGACCTCGCTCTTGGAAGCGGTGGGCATAGGCTTGTAGGCTTCCTCGGACTGGTCGAGGGCATCACGGAACGCCTTGTCCTTATCCGAAATCTTACCCTTGTAAGGCTTCGGCTGGTAGTTCTCGCGCCACCACTTGAGGGAGGCAGGGTTAAGTTGACCAAGGGTCTGACCCTGCTGCTTGCCGAACGGGATGACCACAGTACGCCACGTGCCATCAGAGGCGACAGGAGCCGGGGCGGGACGAGGGGCAGGGGCTTCGCTCTGCTGGGGAGCGTAAGACTGCTGGGGGGCATAGGACTGAGCAGGGGCAGACTCACCAGTGCCACCAGCCCACGTCGGCAGCTGGGGAGGGTTCCATTTGAAGTACTGCTTGTCCTTGGTTGCACCAGTGTACTTGCCGTTCGGGTCAATGACCGCCCACGTTTCTTCGATTGAGTATAGGTAACGACCAATGCCCAGGTTCACCACGGCTCGCTTCATAGCGCCAGAGGCAGCAGACTTGAACGGGTCGATGTCGCCATTGGCTTCAACGGCACAGGAGCCGGTGACAGAGCGATAGGGGAATAGGGCGACACCTTCGCTACCACGGGACTCGATGGTGATGGTTACGGTGCAGACGGCTTGCGTACCGATCTGCTTGAACTCCTCGGAGTGCGACCAGTTCTGGCCGTACACTTCGTCAAGGCGTTCCATCGCAGCACGGTTGTCGATGTAGCACAGGCACTTTGCCCAGAAGGAACCGTCCTGCTTCTTGCCGGACGACTGGAGTCGCCACTCGATGCGGTCAGGCCCGAAAGGGGCGCGGAGTTTGTTGATGATTTCGTCGTTCATTTGGTTGGGTACTTGGGTCATAAATTATTCGTTATCGATGTCGAGGTTAAAGGTCGTATCAAGACCCGACTCATCGTTTCGCTTCTGGTAAGACTGCCACGTGTCAAAGGTGGCTTCGTGGGAACGCCAGGTTGCGTTGAAGGCATCGAGCGTGTCCGGGTCTAGGTCACGTCCGTGGTGCATATTGAACTGGCGCAACGAGTGGAACAGCCGGTTCAACTTGTCAGACAAGTAAACGATCTGGTTCTGCTGGTTGCTGATGGTGTGTTCCACTCGCTCTGCCTCTTGGTTAATGAGGCGGGTGAGGGACTTGATGTCGTGTGCTGGGTTGCTCATTGTGGTAGGAAATTACTTTGAGAGGATAAGTTTGGCTCGCAGGAGAATGGCCTTACGAAAGCCCCAAGTCTTGTTGATGTCAAAGTTATGTTGAGCAGCACCTACCCAGCCCATATTGTAGGCCATATAAAGTTTGAACTCAGTGGGCTTCACCCGGTTCTTAATCATCCGTTCTTCGTGCATCTTAAGGATGAGTTCAGCTGCACGTTGGGACATCTCAAAGTCCTTAGCGTGACCCTTCCAGTCGTCTGGCAGAGTGTAGTCGTGAGGGCCAGCAACCAGTTTGCTATAGGCTACGGCATCGGCCCAAGCCCTGCGTCCGATCTGGAACGCGCCAAGACTTTCGCCATCGTCTCCGACTGCGTCCGGCTTGAGGTTAGATTCGATGATGCCTACCTTGTGAACAAGGTCTTCGGTAACGATAGACTTGGCTTCACAGGCTGTGGCAGCAAGCAACAAGGATAGGATACGTTTCATAAGGATGTGAATGGTATGTGAGCAGTGTGAATAACTGTCAAGCCCTGTTTCGCAGATTGTTTTCGATAACAATATCAGCCACCTTTTCACGGGCTGCCTTGATGTGCTTGCACCTACGCAGGGCAGGGGGAACCTGGCTGTCCTTGCCGTTAAGCCGGTAGACATACTCCTCACACGTGCAGCTCCCAGCGTACAGATCCACAGTGTGCGCTAGGTTCTTGCGGGACTGGCTGGTCACTTGCCACTGCATAGCAGGGAAGGACGAGTTCATCGGCTTAAGCGTGTACTGCGGTGTAGTACTCACGGATGCGACGGAGGAGGGCTTCCCCTGTTTCTTTGTTATTAAACCTGTCGAGGAGTGTAGTGCCATTATAATTTGTGGTGATAATTGTAGGCCGGAGATTGCTGGTGCGTTCGTCGATGATAGCGAACAGGTCGGACTCCATACGGGCGGTCAGTCTTTCCTTACCCAGATCGTCGAACGCCAGGAGTGGGACGGTGCAGAAGTAATCCAGTACCTTGCCGTGCTTATGCTCGTCGAACCCTTTCTCAATTGCCATCTCAAGTTTACGCATAGGCAACCAGACTGCCTTGTCGGGGAAGTTGTCAGCCCAGATACGGTTGAAGATTAACCAAGCCGTGCGGGTCTTGCCGGTTCCCGTCGTGCCGTGGAGCAGGAGGCTTGCCTTGTCCCCCGGCTTCCAGGTCGTGATGCGTTGAAGGTTCTCAGAGAGCCTTGCGACTTCCGTGTCGATGAAGGCAACGGGATATTCTGGATGACGATCCAGCCAGATGTATCCGTGCTTGCCAAGGACTTCGTCATACTTGAAAGGGTAGTCCCAGTATGTCGTCTTACCCGTGTCAGCGCAAGGCTTGCACGTGAAATACTTTGTGATGAATGTCTTCTTTGACGGGTCGAAGACAGGGGTGAGTGGCCCCTTGCACCCGTTGCAGAATGGTCTGGGGTTAGCGTCCATTGTTCTTGATGGACTTGTCGTAAACCTTCCAGCCTTCATCGGTGTATGCCCGGATGGTGCAGTTGATTGTGGTGTCGTCCCACCAGATAAGGATGCTTAGGTCTTCGTTGACGCTGGTGACAGAGATGTTGCCGTGACCTGGCATCACGAAGTCCTCGATGGCGTTGACGAACTGGTTGTCAGCCCAAGCATCGAAACCTAGGCGTTTGATTTGGTCTTTAGAATCCATTGTTGTGGTCTTCACGGGTTAAGATTTTGGTAAAAGATTTACTATTCTTTGCCTTCTCTGGGAACAGTCCTTGCCAGTCATTGGCGATAGATCGGTTGATACAATCAACGGCTTCAAGTTCGGTCAAGCCTTCCAGCAGCTTGAGTTGCTTCTCTTGCGCGAACCTAGACAAACGCTTCTTGGTCTTAGTCCGATAGTTAACCCACTCACCCCAAGATCGCCTAAAGTTCTCACCGTGAGGAAGGGGTAAGGGGATTGTATCTATCTCATTGTTATTCTCTTTTCTACTCTTGGGTGACAACTTGGCGTGAGGGTCACGACAGACTGGCGTGAGGGTCACGTCAACTTGGCGTGAGGGGGAGGAGGCAGAATACGATCCGATAGTCTGCACCCGGCGCTGGTTACCCGCTGCCTCATTAATGACCTTGATGACCAAACCGGCTTCCTCTAGCCTAGCCAAGTACCGCTGGATTGCCCTCTCGCTGACGCTCAGACGGCTCGCAAGCCAGTCGTTGGATGCCCAGCACCCCTTGCCCCCATCAAGCACCTCCAGAAGCCCGTAGAGACACTTCTCCTCCAGGCTCAGGTCAGTGCGTGAGAGGACAGCCCCTGGAATCCAGAGGCCGAACCCTTCCTTTGGTGCGGTCACGAAAGGTTATCTCCCAAGGTGAGGGTCAACTCCCTACCGAAGTTGAAGCCGGGGTAGATGCCAGTGCTGTGGCACTCGTTGTACAGACGATAGTATTCGTCCAGACGGAGTTCAGCGTGGGCGAGCCAGCCTTCATCAAGGATGACCTTGGCGCAGTCGTGTGCTGCCGTTTCAGTCTCAGCGAAGTACAGGGCCATCTCCTTGGGACTCTTGTTGAGGACGATCTGAAGACAGCGACGATAGTGAACCAATTGCAAATCGTATGCCCGGTCACGGATATCCCAGAACAGTTGCTTCTTGGTGAGAGCCTTGCCATATGTCTTCACGTCCCCAAGGTAAATCTCCTCGCCATCCATCGCCAGGATATCGATGCGAGCCTTCATCGGCCAGCCGTACTTGGGATGCTCACAGAACAGGGTGACTTCCGTGTCGATGCCGGAGCGACCCATCAGTTCGTGGAAGTAAGGGAACGCCTTCAACTTGTCAGCCGTGGCCTTGCCCTGCTCCATAGCAGAGGGGGAAAGCAGGATGCCATCGGGGTGAGCCTTGCGCCAATCGGCACGGGCAGTCTTGCTACCTTCCCCGGTGGTCGGGAGACAGGCGAAGTTCTCCAGCGTACCTTGGTCGATGGTCAAGGCGTGGACGTAGTTTCCGAGATCGGTGGCAGCCGACGACTCGAAAGTGTCAGTCTCAGCGAACAGCGGAGAGACGTTGTACTTCTTGAGGTAAGAAGCGTTAACGCCAGGGTTTTGTTTATACTCAGCGAACGACAGTCCGCTAATGACTTTGTTGATTTTGCTCATAGGGTTAGGGATGGGTTGTTTAGGTAATGTAATCGTCAATGTCAATGACAACTTGTGCAGATGGCGCGTGAATCTTTTTGAGGATAAGTTCGACGATCAGGTTGTCGTCCTCCAGCCAACCGGCAGACACCATACAATCCAGCACAGACTTAGCCAAGTTGTCTACGTCGGGCCTGGTTACCTTGGGGACGCTATGCCCCTCCTTGGCCGACTGCTTGGTATGGGGGTAGACGAACACGACACCTACCGTGGTCGGGCCGGTGTAGGTCTTCACGTTGAACTTACTCTTAGCCTCGATCAACAGGGCTGTGAACTCCACGCTCCATTTCTTGGCAGAGGACTTAGCCATCTTGCCTACGAACATAGCGCCAGTCTTCTTGTTCTTAAGGATACGAAGTGCAGCTTGATGCGTGGGTGGGGGTTCAATACGGAGAGCAATGGTAGCCATTCGATGTGTTACTCCGGCTTGCATCCATTGGTCAAGGTGGCATATTGACTTTATGGATACCGACCCGAAGTTTGAACGCTTGGCAGAGAATAACCCAGACGCTGGAAAGAAGTTGCCCAAGGCTACCGTCAAGCGGATCGAGGAGCTGCTCAAGCAAGGCGTACCCTCACAGGAGACTGCTAAGATGACTGCCGTTGAGCCGAAGACCGTCACCGAAATCAAACATCAACTCGCTGACTCCGGGCAGTTGGACATCCTTACCTTCAAGCGCAAGACTGCTGCCAGGCTCGCATCGTTCGTGACCAAGGCAACCGAACGCTTGGAGTCTGAGGTAGATGGCATCCCGCTTGGTCAACTGATGCTTTCGACTGCCATCGCTATCGACAAGTTGGACAAGTTAATCGATCCCACGCCCACCGTGAACATCAAAGCGGAGTTGAGAATCTCTGCGGACGACATCAATAAGTTGCTGGATGCCAACAGTTTAGTGATAGACATTCCCCAGGTTGAAGAACCCAAGTCGGAATAAAGATAAAAAGATTTATTTAGACGTTGACTGGATGGATGTGCGATGTTCTTGTCGCAGTCCTTCCTATGACCCAACCAACATACAGCACCCGCACTGCTTACGCAGTCGTCAAAACCCGGTTCGGCTTCATCTCAAAAGATGTGGCGAACAGCATCCTGTTTTATAATACTCAAGAAGAAGCCGATGCTTATGCCGAGAAGATGCTGGCAGACGATAAGTACACTTGTCTGCTGCATACCGTAGCCGTCATCCCGTTTGACGTGTCCGGCTATAACTCAAATGAGGTCTGCTTCTTCCCCCACGCTTGGGGTGTCCCCGCCCGTGTTGGCGTGTTGCCTAAGAATGGATCTTTTGATTTCTCCCCCTCTCCCACCACCCAAGAATAATATGACTGAAGCCACTACATCCAAGAAGCCCTCCTCCGTCTCCGAGATGGTCGAGTACTTCTCCATCCTGCCCCGCGCCAAGACTCGTCTTGAACAGGCACTCACTGACGAGATCGTTGCCGGTCTTGACTGGAACACTCTCCGTGCCTTGGCATTCGCTTGCCGTGACCCGAAGACCAGCGCCAAGGACATCACCCTCTCCCAGAAGGTTATGATGTACCGCAAGTACGACAAACTGTGGGACTCGATCTCTGAGGCCACCCGTCTGTTCGGCTCCACCATCAACAAGGTCAAGTGCCAGCCGGAAGTAGGCGAAGATGTCGCCACGTTCCGTACCCGCTTCCTCCAGGCCATCCTTGGCCTTGGCAAGTGAGCGACGAAGACTACCTTCTTTCCTTAGAAGCAACCAACCAAGAACTCGAAATGGAAATCCAAATCCAATGTGAGGAAAAAGAAATCCTCCAGAAGCACATCGACTCGATGAAGAAAATCCTCAACCAGTTTGAAACCATCTGCTCCGGCAGGGCTTCTGACCCAATGGTCGCTACCATTAAGAAGTGGCGCACCCTCAAGAAGAAGATGAGCAAGGAGGAAATCGTCTGATGCGATACCTCTCAGTATGCTCCGGGATTGAAGCGGCTTCGGTAGCGTGGCACGACCTGGGCTTTACCCCGGTAGGCTTCAGCGAAATCGAACCCTTCCCCTGTGAGGTGCTGAAGCAACGCTACCCACACGTAAAAAATTATGGCGATCTCACCCAATGGAAAGAATGGGGACTCACCCCAGGAACAGTTGATGTTTTGGTCGGAGGCCCACCCTGCCAAGCCTTCAGCGTTGCCGGATTGCGAGAAGGAATGGATGACCCACGTGGTAACTTATCCCTCGTCTATTTCGGACTTGTTAACCACCTTAAGCCAAAATGGATTATTTACGAAAACGTCCCCGGTCTTCTGTCCTCGAACTCTGGATCAGACTTTTCGTCCCTCCTCACCGCCTTGGCAAGTTGCGGGTATGGGTTCGCCTACAGAGTGCTGGACTCACAGTTCTTTGGCGTTCCGCAACGCAGGAGGCGTGTATTCCTCGTTGGCTGCCGTACTGGAGACTGGAGACATCCCGCAGCGGTACTTTTTGACGGCAAAGGCAGCTTCGGGCGTTCTACGGCGCAGCCGACTACGTGGGAAGGAACTCCCCCCCCTGCTAGAACAAGCACTGATGGCAACAGCCGGATTAACTGCACAGCAGATGGAATCTCTGGGACAGTCAGCAACAAGTGGCACAAAGGAACAGGAGGCCCAGCAGGAGATGAACACTACAACCTCATTGCCGGAGTCGCTGACCGAGGAACTGACGGAGGACAACCTGGAGGAATAGAATCCCTCCCCGTCGTGCTAGATCGTGCGGCCTACTCACAAGGAGCGAACGCAAAGTACGATCCGCTTATCAAGCATGACAATGCAGTACCGGCCTTGGTAGCCCGTGGCCCTCATGCTATCCAGCCCCCGCCTATCGCCTTCAAGGTTCGTTGCGGTGGCGAGTACTCTGGCGCAAAGGGTGGAGAGGTTAAGCCTAACGAACGTGGCGGTACTGGTATGCTACACTATGAAGACAAGACCTTCACTGTAGCCGCAACCCAAGACCAGTTTGTAGCGACCCCTCAACAGGTCATCTATGAGAACCATCCGAATGATAGCCGTGTCACTGGCCCACATGACGTTGCTCCTACCATCTCTGCTCGTTTTGGTACGGGCGGTGGTAACGTGCCGTTCGTTCAGAACACGACGGAATGCATCTCATGGCAACCTGGCAATCTGCGTCGAGCTGCCGGTGCTGAACCTAACACTGAAACGACTACCACCCTCAAGGCTTCTATGGGCGACCAGATTCCACATATCGCCACCCCTATGGCGGTACGTCGTCTGACCCCAGAAGAATGTGAGAAGTTACAGGGCTTTGAACCTGGACATACCAGAATCCCGTGGCGTGGTAAGCCAGCCAGTGAATGTCCTGATGGCGCACGGTACAAGGCCATTGGAAATAGCATGACAACCAATGTAATGAAGTGGATCGGCCAGCGTATTAAAATGGTTGATGACCTGGTTGCCACGTTGCCAAAGCAGGACTAGGTAGGTATGCGTAAGGTATGTCCCAATACATTCGCATCGAACCGGCAAAGCACTTCGACAAGGCAATCCACAAGGTACGCAAGAATGGATACATCACGTATGACTACTGGGAGTTGGTACGTGTGTGTATGCATATCTATGAGTTCTCACTAGACGACGCAATCGAATGGACAGAGTACAACATTCTAGGGCTGAACGACGGGGAGGAAAGCCTGTTCGGGGTACACTACATAGACCCAGAGGTAGGCTTAAAAAAGACTGCCAAGGTACGTCGCAAGGTACGCAAGGTACGCAGACGCAAAGGGTAGGCAGGGTAGGCAGGGTAGGTAGGCTGAAGGTATGTGAGGTAGGTAGGTACGCATACATACTCCCCACGTGCCTGTGTGACCTGGCACTGCTTAAACCAGCTGCTCCTGGCACTCACGGTTCTAGGCTCCTGGCATATGATTATGATCTACTGGTAGGTTCGCTGCACCGGCATACACGTATGGCCCGTTGCAATATTATCGACTGGGTACAGAAGCACGTCATTCCCCTCTCAGTGTGCGCCAGACCCCGGCTTAAGATTATTTATAAATAGTTTAACTTAGGGGTTGACTGGGTAGTACCTGGGCCTTTGTGTACCTATGTCTTAACTGACATATACCTAATAAATACACACACGCACATGACCACTGAACTCACTAACAACCCGATCAGTAAGTACCAGGACCTTACCCGTCTTGCGCTTACTCCGGCCCAGACGGAAGCCAAAGCTGCCTGGGATACTGCCACTGCCGACTTGAGCATTCTTAATAATAAGATTGCCGGTCTGTATGACATCAAAAGGGAACGTCGTCTGAAGGTTTCCGAACGGGAGGAACTTGCCTTCCTTAATGGTCAACATGAACTGATCAAGAAACAGTTCGACGCTACTGCCGGTGCTTACAATAAGGCAATCGAAGACGATCTGCGGAATCATGTTCTCCATTATGTAATCACTGCACTAGAGGGAGCCGGTCTGCCTGGCTTAGTGGATTATAATTCTAAACGGGGAGGTTATTATTCTGAGACGTACTATCAACCCGTAATCGGTTGCGCCAAACTGCGTGTGAGTATTTCACTGGACTACCAGACCGGCACGTTAAATGAAATTAATTTTAACACTCAACCTGATGCGTCTGGCAATTATCATTCCTTCCGAGTCAATCGAAATTGGAAGCATGATAACGTGCATGAGTATGCGCTTGGGACCTGGTACGTTAGCACCAGTTGTCTTTCGATCCAGCCGGATGAATCGCAATCTATTATGACTGCACTGTCCTTTGCTTGCCAGGTTGCTAGTTCCCTGTACTGCCGTATCCCCGGTGATGCTGCCATTGCCTACATGAATCACACGCAGGAACTGAGCGTGTTTGAGGAATATGAAAAGCACCTGGAAGCACGTGCCAAACGTAAAGCCACCGGCGAAGAGTAATATATAAAATATTCACTATCATGGAATCTTCAGACGATCTCTTCACACGTGCCGAACTGTGCGCCCATGAACTGGGCGAAAAGGCCGGACGCAATCATGCTAACTGGATTGAGCAGGATTTGTTTGGCGGCCGTTTCACCGGCAATCAGGCAGAAGCTGCACGTGCCGTGCTTAAGGCAATCGACGATTGCGACAACGGGCTTTATGACGGGTTGCCGAATCTCTCAGGAGAGTACGCAGACGGCCCTACCCCTACATCAATCCTTAAAGACATATTCTATTGCATGGACCTGGATAGTGAAGACCAGGAATCCGAATTGGAAGATATGTTAGACGATCTCTGCGAGCAGTGGGAGTGTGGAGTTCGATCCGGATTTGAAACTGAACTGCACCGGCTTGCAACCCTAGCTGCCGAATGAACATGACACTCGATCCCACACTGGAGGAAATGGAATCCTTCCTGCGCCAGAACACCGGCAGTCTGATTGACTGGTCTGAGTACAGTACTCATTATGAAATGAGAATTGCCGTACATTACTTTGCATCAGAACATTACTGCGGAACGTTTTCCAATCTTTACAAATCCATTTGTATTATAGATTATGACCAGAAAGACCTGGAGTTCGACGACGAAAGTTTCGACGTTAAACTGATGCACGATCTTCTCACTGACAAATATTCCAAATGAAAATAACAATTAAGGAAGACGCTATGGGATACCTTCATATGTGGGCCGGTGACGTGCTGCCTACTGGCATGAAGTATACCTGGAAGGCAGACGGCAAATGGTCTGACCAGTATGTCCAGTGCGACGACGACGTGCGCTCGATCAAGAAGCAACTGAAGCCGGTTGACCTGGAGTTACTTGAATATGGTCATGCAATAACTGTTGACTATCTACCAGAAGAATACGTAACTCCTATCCAGTAACCTTTCCTTATGAACATGAATCAAAATGCAATCGTCGTTAAAATAACGTGCGACTCTGGGTTGAACTGGGTAACGTCAATTAACGGAACAATCGAAACGGCTTGCGCCTATTTTTATGGCCGTCGTTTCTACATGGAAGACGGAGAGGGAAATGAAACTTCCCACCGGGTAGTAATTGTTAAACAAATCTAATTTCCCCCCACATACACATGAGCAAACCCAAAAAGAAAAAGGAAATTAAAGTCTACACGATCACGGAAACGATTCACGTTTCCTTCCAGGTCGTCGCAACGTCTGAGGAAGACGCACAAGACGCATACAGGAATCTGCCGGTTGCGACCTGGCAGGAAATTGTCTGCGAAGCTGCATCATGCAATTACTGCGACGACGAAGTCTCAGACGAAGACGACTTCGACGCAGAAGAGCATAACGACGAAACGACGTATCCCAGAACTGAGAAGGCTAAGAAAGCAATCTTCCATAATTCCAGTTTGGAGGAAGACGAAAATGCGTAAGCAACGTGTCACTGCTTTCGATATGGGATACGGTCTTGCCGGTCAGCTGCACGTCTTCCAAATCCCTGCCGGTCTGCGAGTGCGACGCGCCACAAACCTTCCTCTCACAAAGGAAGGCAACTGGACATACTGGCTTAACCAGATTCCACCGGCCTATAAGAAAGATAAGAACTTTCTTTCCCTGTATAGGGGTTACGGGGTACACCTGGAGGAACATGAGACTCGCATGAACTAATCCACACCGGCAAGGGTACACAGGCACACAGGTACGTGTGCCTCTTTTGTGCCGTCTGGGTAGGGTAGGTAGTACCTAGGTAGGGTAGGCTGATTGACGTACACGCACGCACACGCACGCACTTGTGCGCCACACGATCAGGAGCCTGGGCCAGCTGCCGTGCCGATCAGGAGCCTGGCACTCCTGGCTTACGTCGCTGCCGGTGTAGGTGCCTGGCAGACGTATGGGCGAAGTCATTACGGACGCGCCACCGTCCGACCTGGGCCTGGATTGCTCCCCCTAACTTTCGTTTACTTTTTCCTTTACTCTATAGAGGGAATACCTTTGTGTACTCCTGCACCTAATCACATGAGCAAACTACCCAAACAACCGAAGACCCTAAAGGTCCGGCAACCCGTCAAGCCTAGGCTCGCGCCTACCAAACTCGCTGCCGATCTTTTGAAGTTCGCACAGTGGGCCGACTGCGACGAAACAGGGAAACTTGAAACTGAGTTCCTGGAGTTATCCAGGGACGCAAGCACCGGCTCGCAGTGTCACTTTCTAGAGGCACTTCTATTCCTCCGTCTGGCTTCCGTCTCTCTATATCATGCTAAACATCAGGCCCAGTTCGCAACCCAGTGGAGCCGGTCACGCACTGTATCCCCTGAAGACGTAGAAGCATGGCTTGCTAACAGTTCCTTAAAACTCGCCCAGAAGTGTCTGCGGGACGTTGCGGGAATTGAACAGGCGATTGTAGATGAGATTCCAGAATAATTCCCCCCACATGAGCAACCTACACCGGCAAGACAAACAAGCAGACGCTGAAGCCCTGGCACGGGCCTTAGTCGTCTGCGTACAGTTCCAGAACTCCGCACTGACTGAAGACGGGATTAACCTGGGTACAAATGAGTACTTTTATAGGGTAGTCGAAAACATTGCCGAACATGAGTTTGACGACTCCATGCCGGCAAAGCAGAAGGCAAAGGAACTTAATAAGTTCGCTGCCGTATGTGCAACCCTGGCACTCCAGTTCCGGGAGTCTGCAAAAGCCACAATGGAAGACTCCGTCTAATTTCCCCCCACACATGAAACAACACAGACACACGGCACTGCCGTTCCAGTACGTCACCCCGTCCGGCAAATCCTGGCACATACCCAAGGGTATGCAGTGCGTACGCGCTAAGGGTACGTCTACGCAAGACGGCAAGAAGGTACGTAACCCGTACGTGCTACATCAAACCCCGCCGGACCTGGTGAATGATCAGGAGTTTCATAAGTATGCGACTACTTACGGAATTATTGTGGGGGAAGCACAGTTGACCCCAGACCCGGCCAAAGGCAAAGCTGCCTGGGCGAGAGAGTTAAAGAAACTCTGCGCCACTGAGTACGTCGGCACGGGCGAAGACAGTCAGGGAATCCCGTGGGAAGTCATTCGGACCTGGGCCGAAGGGATTGCCTGTAACTACTGGGAGCAGTACACACCGGCAAGGGCCGTAGAGATTTGGAATGACGTGTTCCAGTCTGAGCATGAAGACGCAGGAGAGTTCGCTGCCGAGTTCATGAAAGAGTGTGAGTGGGAACTCTATAAGCAGTTAGACGAAAAGAACGCTATGCGCTGTTTCGACTTCGCCCAGTACTGGGAGCAGTCCCTGCGTCATGACTACCAAGAAGTACAGTGGGAAGGCCGGTGTTTCTACTGCCGAAACGACTGGTGACGTGCTTCCGTTTCTCGCGCTAGTCCTGGTACTGGCATACTTCGCAAAGGGCCGTTAGGCCCTTTTCCTTTGGCCCAGTTGCCGGACTGGTGACCAGCTGCCCGTCTCTGATCTCAACCTAAGTCCTGGCTTACCCCGTACAGACCCCGCGCCAAGTCAGGCCCAGCAAGTAAATAAGTTAGAAAACCCCTAAATCACATTAGAGGGGCCTGGCTTGCCCGTAGAGACGGGTTTACTATGGCCCTACCCTACCCCTTGGCAGTCGCTGCACTGCCTTTCTGGGCCTATTTGTGTGCTTACGTAAAACACTGATAGTTAACGACTTACGAAACTTGTAAAAATGTGTAAAAAACAGGGTTAACTGCCTAATCATTAGTAATGTTATCATGTTTACAAACTTTTAACATTTAATCCTGGGTAATCATGTCATGATTAGAGACTCGGCATGATCTAATCCGGGGTAATGAACTCATGATTAAACTGTTGAAAATATTATAAACTTTCGACCGTCGCGCCCCTACTTTGGCACGGCAGTTGCTTGCATTGTTCACTTTATAATATCGACGTGTAACCTGTTGATTATGTGCGACTTATGACTTTTTGAAAAACTATGGCCTGGCTTGCCTCTAGGAGCCGTTGCAGGGTCCGGCCCATAGCAGGACATAGGCAAAGTAAACCCCTCTCTCAACTGATTCTAGGGGGTTTTAAGCCCCTATTGACCCCTAGGCCTGGGAAAACAGGGGTAAAAGCCCGTTTTTCTATGATCTCTTTAATGCTTGCTCCCTGCGCCCCTTCATTACCCTTAAAGATGCACCTACACACATGAGACATACACTAAACACGGCCCTAGCCTACACCGGCTTCTGCCTACTCACTGCCCTAGCATGGGCGACAGTCTTCGGACTGGTCTACATCATGGCCGACATCAAATAAGCCAGCTGCCCATGATCTCTCGAACTGAAGCACTACGTATAACCAGGTCCACTGCCGAAGCCCGTTGCGCTCGCATTTGCAAAGTGAAAGCAAAGGTTGCAGACAGGATTCTCTGGGAAGAGTACAGCACCGGCAAACCTTCGCACTGGAGGAACGTCAACACTGCCTTATTTGAAGAGTGGAATCGGAACCACTGGATTGCCCGTGGCAATCTTCTGGGAGGCAGATTCACTTTCTAATCACTCATAAACATGACTACCGAAGACACACACGCAATAGCCGGTGCAATCAGTGGGATAGCCCTGGGCCTAGTCCTGGGTTATTACTCCTGCTTACGTGCAAACGCTCGCGCCAAAGCAGAAGCAGAATGGATTGAACACATTTATAAGAACGTCACTAACACGGCTCAACGTAAACGGCTGCTCTTCACTCCCCGTTGCGATCTTTCGACGGAAGAACTTCTCATGCTCACTCCCCCGGCTTACAGGCCCAGGAAATAAACAACCCAGTAAACCTTTCCCCCACACACAAACACACATGAAACGACACCCCATACAGAACGCACTTGTGCGCTTCGCATACGGCAAACAAACGCAGAAGGACATAGCACTCGCTGCCGACGTTCTCCGTTCATGTGCAGAACACCTGGCAGAGGAAGCCAGGACTAACTGCCCTAACGTCGAACACAGTCACGCACTTAAGGCCGGTGCTATGGCACTTGCCTCACTCGCTGCCGAACTGCGAGCCGGTGGAGTCACTGATGCGTCTGCTGATTATCTAGACCGTGCGCTTCAATCTTCCGTTGCTCATGGCTTCGCAAAGCACGGCATGGATTTGACCGGCTTCGACGAAGACGACGA
>JGI12421J11937_10000279_pt1 | contig 19273 bp, 22 predicted proteins | sample LakErihyJuly2011_2_FD_11937 | JGI IMG/M metagenome (IMG submission 11937)
GATGTTATTACTAAAGTTCAATTGAAAAACTGCCGTTGAATTTTGCACTTCAGCCCGCCTGACGCAAAACCCTTGTTAGCGGTTCGTTGTTTTTCCATTCGTTAGTTCTGCAATTGATATTGCTTTATTCTGCTGATAATTCTCGGTTAAATTATATATTCTTCCTAATTTTTGGCAAGCTGTTATAAAACTAATAAATGAACATAATTCTGAAATTTCTTGTTCGTCAAATTCTTCTCTTAATAAGTCAAAATGAGTGTCATTTATTGATTTGTGGTCAATTGCAAAAAGTTGAGCAAATGCAGTTGCAGAACTTATTCTTTTTTCAGTTTTGTCGAAATTTGGCTTTCCTGCTTTAACCATACAATATTCACATTCATTTTCAAATGCAATCGTTCTCCTAACTTGTTCCAATAGATTTTTGTCAAGTTTTGTTTCTGAAAATAATGCAACTTCTAAATCAATCCATTTATCCAATACAGTTCTATTGTGTCCGATAAGCTTTTCAAAAGGTGAATTGCCATATTCCGAAAGTTTAATTCTCGTCATTATTATTTAAAAAATTTTATTGTTCGTTTATTTTGTAATTTTCTCATTCAGTTTTTTTGACGGTTGCTGTTTTACAATGACCGCTAACTCATTTATATACTCAGTTTTTTGTTATTTAGTTGAGCAAAGCCATCTATTTTATATAGCTATGCTCAACATTTGTTGTGTATAATTTTTTTACAAATCATCAAACGGGCTATTAATTCCTGGCTTATTTTTCACGCCGCTGCCGCGCGAATCCCTTCGCGTGGTCGTATTATTTCACCTACTCTCTTCAGTTTTCGGCTGCCCTGTTTTTTCATTATTTTGGGGTTCCAAACCCCAAATTTAGGGTTCCAAACCCCTCCGTTGGGGTATTGAACTCCTCTGTTGTGGTTCGCAAATGGTATTTTGCGGTTCTACAATGATAATTTGCGGTCCTATACTGATAATTTGCGGTTCTTTAGTCCATTTTTGGGGTTTAAGAACGATATTTTAGGGTTAATAACCCAAAATTAAGAGTCAAGAACCCCAAATTATCATTCCAGAACCCCAACGGAGGACTTTGGAACCGCAACGGAGGACTTAATTACTCCTCTGTAGCAGTCTTTGGGGCGGTTGTTCTACTAAAAAACTGCTTCATGTCATTTACTTTGGTTTCATAACCGGGCGTTGCTGTACCTGCCATAAAGTTGGCATAAGAATAATCTGCCAAAGCCGCTTGGTAATTGTCATAATCGTGCAAGATTTTGGCATTATTCAAGCGGACAATCAAACTTTCTAATCGGGCAATCATGCCTTCCAGGTTGTTGCGGCTGGTGAAATCTTTGGCGTACTCTGCCCAGTCCACATGCGGTGTTTGTAGCGCGGGCTGGGTGTTGTGGTAATCCATGGTTTTGTTGACCAATAGTTTATTTTGCTCATTAATGCTTCCGTATCGCTGGCGCTCTTCTGCCGATAGGTTTACATTTACTACCGCTAACTCGGTTTCTAGTGCCGTGATGGCTGCTGTAGCGGCTGTTACCTGTGCCGCTGTTAAATGGGTGTTGTTTAAATTTGTAATTGCCATGGTGATTTGGTTTTTTATTTGTGCCTACTCTTTGTTTCCCTTTTTGGCTTACGGGTTTTTATTTGTCCTTCCGATCTTGTTTCAGCATCTCTGGGGAATCAGCTTCGCTCCACAAAATCTCCCGACTTTCGGGCATATTTTAAACTTTCTATTTTTATTGTTCTTGTTTCCTCTTTTTATTTTACCTCAAAGTCAGGAGACTTTGCGGTGCGCGGTAAAACTAGAGAAAGATTTTGATGTGAGCACTTGAACTAATTCAAGAAAGGATAAAATGTGGTATTTTTTTTTGCAGTTACGAGAGCCAATTGTCGCCAACGGTTGCAAGCTTAATTCCCGTTTGGGTTTTGAAACATAATACCAAATTGTTTTTAATGCAAAAACTTTACGACCTTTGCCCATAACTTTGCAATCTTTGCGGTAAATAATCAACTATGAAAATAAATCCAAAAAACGGAATCGATAAGCTCCTTTTCGGTATGCAACAAAATGACGTTGTGGCAATCTATGGCAAACCCAGCCGGAATTACAAGGACGAAGACGATAATGTTATTTTTGCTTACAATGCGCTCAAAATGCGACTGACTTTCTATCAAGAAGAGGGCTTCAGGTTGGGGTACATCGTGGCTTCGAGTCCGGACCTGGAGTTATTTGGGAACAAAGTCATTGGCGCAACTATCAGCGATGCCAAAAAGGAATTGGCTACCAAGGGCATTACCAAGTTTACGATGGAAGATTTCGATACTTTCGAAAACTATTTCAACGAAGACAATTGGTTTATTCTGCAAACCGAATTTGATGAGGTGGTGAAATTCGAAATTGGCGCTATTATCAATGCCAAGGACGAATTTGATTGGAAATTTGGGAAGAAGTAGTAGCTTGGCCGCTTCGCAGCTATATAACTCAATAATAGCACGCGGATGACGCAGATTAGGCGGATTTTCGCGGCAATATAAATTTTATCGGTTTAAATCTGTGTAATCTGTGGCAAAAAAATAACCCGATAGTGTAATAATTCTATCGGGTTTTTCAAACTTATTTCATTTCGGAAACTGAGCACTTACAATTAATGAGATTCCTCGTTCCTCGGAATGACAAAATCAGGGTGCTTTTTTTGCTTAACGTACAGCCATTAATCGCTCGGCTGCGGTTGCCTATTATTTTTGTTCGGCTTTGATTTCAATCATTTCCATTTCGAACACAAGATTTGCATTGGGCGGAATCACACCACCAGCACCTCTCTCGCCATAGGCAAGATTTGACGGAATTACGATTGTTGCTTTATCACCATAGGTCATTAGACTCAATGCTTCGAGAAATCCTGGAATCATTCCGTCTTTTTTTCCTGCCTCGAATGGGAAGGCTTTGTAGCCGCCTTGCGTATCTCGGTTAGCGTCATATTTTCCGAAGGTTTTGCAAACATCGGCAAGACTGCTGTCAAAAAGAGTTCCGTCTTCAAAATATCCGGCATAATTAAAATTGAAAGTAATGCCATCTGCTGGTTTTACGCCCGTTCCTTTTTCGGTGATTTTATAGATTAAGCCCGAAGTAGTTTTAGTTCCAGTGGCTTTAATATCGGCTATAGAAGCTGCTTTTGCGGCAATCACATCAGCATATTTTTCTAGGTACACTTTCTTAGCTTCGGCTTCGATTGCCGCTTGTTTTTTCTGGTTTTCTTCGTCGATTAGTGCTTGTTTTTTAGCATCTTCGGCTTTGTTAGCATAATAATCCGAGAATACTTTTGGGGCATTGAAAGCTTTTGCCAAAGTTCCGTTTCTTGCAATAGTTACTTTCAAAATAACATCGTCTTGAGCGATTAAGTTTACAATGTCCATTCCCTTAGTAACATAGCCAAAAATCGTGTGTTTTCCGTCTAACCAAGGCGTGTCTTTGTGGGTAATGAAGAACTGGCTTCCGTTTGTTGCTGGACCAGAATTTGCCATAGCAAGAATTCCGCCTTTATTAAATTTTGCGTCTGTGATTTCATCTTTGAAAGCAAAACCAGGACCACCAGAACCATTTCCAGAAGGATCGCCGCCTTGAATCATAAAGTCTTTTATCACTCGATGAAATTTCAATCCGTCATAAAAAGGTTTTCCTTTTAGTTTCGCATCGGTTACAAAAGTGTTAGTTCCTTCCGCCAAAGAGACGAAGTTCGCCACAGTTATGGGTGTTTTTTGGTATTCGAGTTGCACGACAATAGTTCCTTTATTAGTGGCAATTGTTGCAAAAATTCCTTCAACGACTGCTGCTGGTTTTTGAGTTGGTTTTTGAGTTGGTTTTGCAGTTGTTGGTTTTTTAGTTGCGGTTGCAACTGGTTTTTTGGCAGTTTGAGCCTGCATGTTCAACATTCCTAAGAATAATAATAATAAGATTTTGGATTTCATTTGTATTAATTTTATGGTTTAACTTTGTTTAATCTTTATGTTTAATTCATCGAAGTTTTGTTTCGATTTTTTTTTGCCACAGATTCACAGATTAAAAAAGATGCTGAAAAATCTGTAAATCTACGCTGTTATTATCTCTTGTGCTCTGCATTGAGCTAAATTATTATTTCGTGTATAGCACCTCGTACATCTGTCTTCCTACCTCACTACTGCACTTTCGCTAACAATTCGATTTCAAAAATAATGTTTGCGTTCGGCGGAATCACACCACCAGCACCAGCTTCACCATAACCCAATTTTGAAGGAATGAAAATTACGGCTTTATCTCCGATTGCCAATTGCTCAATGCCTTCGATAAAACCGGGAATCATGCCGTCTTTTTTTCCTATTTGAAAAGGAAGGGGTTGGTATCCGCCTTGAGCTGCTCGGCTTTCGTCAAGTTTTCCAAATGTTTTCAAGACATCAATAATACTAGCATCGAAAAGGCTTCCGTTTTCTAGAAAACCAGCATAGTGAATAAAAACGTTGGTTCCAGCCGCAGGTTTTTTGCTTCCCGATTTTTTGGTAATAACATATTGTAAGCCTGTTGGAGTAGTAATAGCCTTCGCTTTCATCGCAGCAAAATAGGCTACTTTTTGGTCGAAAACTGCTTTATATTGTGCATTGGCAGCGGCTTCAATCGCTAATTTGTTTTTTTGATTTTCAGATTCGACGGCGAAATAATCCTGAAATGTTTTGACAGCATCAAACTTTTTGGCGGCTTCTCCATTTCTAATGATAGTGATTGTTTTAATAAAATCATCCTGTTCGATTTTGTTGACTATAGCCATTCCTTTTTCAACCACTTGTCCAAAAATGGTATGTTTGCCTTCTAACCAAGGCGTTTCTAGATGGGTAATAAAAAACTGGCTGCTGTTTGTTGCGGGTCCATTATTGGCCATAGCCAAAACACCGCCTTTGTCAAATTTTAAATCGGAGATTTCATCCTTGAATTTGTAACCCGTATCTCCAGAACCCGTTCCTAAAGGATCACCAGTTTGAATCATAAATTCCTGGATGACTCTATGAAATTTCAATCCATCATAAAAAGGTTTGTTTTTCAGGTTTTCATTCGTGATGAAATTATTTTTTCCCTCGGCCAAAGTTACAAAGTTGGCCACCGTAACGGGCGCTTTTTGATAATCCAATTGTACGATGATAATTCCTTTGTTGGTTTCGATTTTAGCGTACAATCCATCGGGAAGATTATTCTTTTCCTCTTTGCAAGAGTAGAACGAGACTGTAATAAGTAATAGTAAAAAAAGCTGCTTTTTCATTTCTAAATTTAATTTTTTAAATTGTCTTCTGTTTTAGTTGCGGGGTTAATAGCATTCATTTCTTCTGAAGGAGTAGCCGTTTCCTTAAGATAGACTTCTTTTTTAAACGCTGCTTCCGAAATGAAATTATGCAAGGTCACAGTGCAAAGCAAAGGTTGGTTTGTTCCTATTTTTTTGTCGTCACCGTGATATCCGTAAGCAATGTGCGACGGAAAAAGAAAAATCACTTTTTCGTTTTTATGCATCAATTTTATACCTTCTCGTAAACCGGTCATTATATTTTGTTTGTCTACCGCGTAGGTTTGTGGTTTTAATTCTACTTGCGAATAAATGACATTTCCTTTTAAGTCCTTAATTTCATAGTCAAAAAAGGCAACATCTCCTTTTTTTGGGGTCAGGGTGTCTAAAGTGTTTTGAATTTTATATGTGTACCAATAGCCTTTTGACGATGTCATGTATTTTATTTTAGGATTGCTTTTAATCAAGGCATCGATCTGCCCTTCTTCGGTAGCGATTAATTTCTTGTTTCGTTCTACAGATTTTTTCATAAAGCTTCCGGAGGATTGTGAAACTGGTCGTCTGGCTTCTTGTTGCTGTTTGCAACTCGATGCCATAACGGTAACTAAGAAAACAATTAGAATATGTTTGTAATATTTCATAGCGTTTTATATTTTTAATTTGGTTACCAAATCTTCAAATTTCCTTACTGTTTCTTCCATTGTCAATTCTGATTTTCCTCCAGCAGCATTGCGATGACCGCCACCGTTGAAATTATCACGGGCAAATTGGTTTACATCAAAATCAGCTTGCGAACGGAACGAAATCTTGATGATTTTTTCTTCAATATTTTCGATGAAAATGGCCGTAAAGATAATTCCTTTTATACTCAAACCATAATTTACGATGCCTTCTGTGTCTCCTTTTATATAATTAAAGTTGTCTAATTCGTTTTGTGTAAGGGTAATATAGGCTGTTTTATGCTCGGGCAGTACCTTCATATTCTGGAGTGCTCTTCCCAATAATTGGAGTCTTCCGTAAGAACTATTGTCAAAAAGCAGCGTCGGAATTTCCGTGTTTTCAACTCCTAAATCAATCAAATCAGCGATAATTCTGTGTGTCGTTCCGGTTGTTTTCGGGAAACGGAAGGAACCTGAATCGGTTAAAATTCCCGTATAAATACAAGTTCCAATGGTTTTGTCAATGTCTGTCTTTTTTCCAAGCGCAGCAATGAAATTGTACAGCATTTCGCAAGTAGAACCAAAAGCAATATCGGAATAAGTCACCGTGGCATAATCATCCGGCGATTGGTGATGGTCAATCATTATAAAAGGAGCGGTAAGCTTGTTGAGCACGTTTTCCATTTCGCCTACTCGGTGCAAGGCATTAAAGTCTAGCGTGAAAACTAGTTCAGCTTCTTCTAGAATTTTAGTGCAATTTTTTTTGTCTTTTTCGAATATTTTAACCGTTTCTGAACCTGGCATCCAAGCTAAAAAATTAGGAAATTCATTAGGAGAAATGACAACAGGAAGATGATTGTTTTTTAATAAAAAATGATACAATCCAAGGGTAGAACCCATAGCATCGCCGTCGGGACTGCGATGCGGTATGATGGCAATTTTTTTCGGAGTGGCTAACAGCTGTTGTATCGCTTGAATGTCTTGTTCGTTCATAGTTTGCGAATTTACATTTTTTTAATCGAATGTTAAAAACAATTTAAGATTTAACAAACTTTTACGAAACCGGAAATGGTCAAGATTTTCGACTTTTAAATCGTTGATACAAATGGTGTTTTGGTCCCTGAACAATTTGCGAATGATAAATTCCAATGTAACCCGAACAAAAATAAGCCGCTGTGCAGGCAATACCAATGAACAGAACACTTTCCATACCAAAAAGTTCCATTCCCATAACAGTGCAAGCAATAGGGGTGTGGGTAGCTCCCGAAAAAACGGATACAAATCCTAGAGCCGCTAAAATCGCAATAGGTAACGGAATAAGGACTGACAAAGCACTTCCTAATGTTGCGCCAATGAAGAACAGCGGTGTTACTTCGCCACCTTTAAATCCTGCGCCAAGTGTGAATCCGGTGAGTAAAATTTTAAGAATAAAATCGTACCATTCGCTTGTGGTGGAAAAGGATTCAACTATTGTTGGGATGCCAAGTCCACTATATTTTGTAGTGCCTATGAAGTAAATTGCGATGGCCAAAATTAGTCCTCCAACCATTGGCCGAATAGGTGCATATTGAATGTATTTTGCAAATAACCTTCCCCAAAAATGAGTAGTTCTGGAAAACAACATTGCCGTTAAACCAAATAGAACTCCAGCAATACTAACCCAGATTAGATGAATAAATGATACTTCTGGAATTGCAGGAATAGGATAAAGTGTGTGTTTTACATTCCAAAATTCTACTGTGAAATAAGCGATATAAGCTACCACAAACGAAAAAACAATACTTTTAAAATTGATTTTGCTAAAGTATAAAACCTCCAAGGCAAACAAAGCACCTGCCAAAGGTGTTCCAAAAACAGAGGCAAAACCAGCACTGATTCCCAGAACAATTATCGTCTTTCTGTCAGCAGGATTGAGTTTAAACAAAGCCGGAAATTGGTCTGCAATGGCGCCGCTCATTTGGACAGCCGTTCCTTCTCGACCGGCAGAACCACCAAAAAGATGCGTGATTACCGTTGCGATTAAAACCATTGGAGCCATTTTAAACGGAATGGTATTCTTTGGTGCTTCATATTCTTCTAGCAATAGATTATTGCCATTTACGACTTCTTTTCCGTAATAACGATATAATAATCCAATGGCAAGACCACCTATTGGCAACAGCCAAATTATCCAGTGATTTTCTTCTCTAAACTGCGTCACCCAATCTAACGATACTAAAAAAAAAGCCGAAGCAGAACCGGAGATAACGCCTATCAAAGTACAAATGAGAATCCATTTGGAGGTTTGTAGAAAGCTATTTTTTAGGTTCATTAGCATCGTAATGTAATTGGATTTTTCAGCCACAAATTCAAGAATTTGCGTTAAAGTATTTAAAATAATTCGTGAATTCGGGTTATATTTTTATTCAGCAACTACAGCCGTAAATTCTATTTCTACTAAATATTCAGGAGCGACAAGTTTGCTGATTTCATAAAAACCTGTAGCAGGTTTTATTTCTTTAAAGAAAGAGGCGTGAGCTCGAGCAACATCTTCAAAAGTAGCAATATCAGTGGTGAATATTCGAGTACGAATCACGTCTTTCATTCCTACATTCAGGTCTTCTAATACTTTTTCGATTCGTTGTAGAATGTTTAGCGTTTGCGCATAGGCATCATCGGCTTTCACTTTTTCGCCATCGACAATGGCCACAGTTCCTGATACTTCAATGATATTACCAATCCGAACGGCACGACAATATCCCATTTTGTCTTCCCAAGGCGACCCTGTCAAAATGTTTTCTCTTTTCATTATACTTGTTTTGGTTTGATTTTAAGTGAGTTGAAGTCTAACCCTCAAATTTGTTTAGGTGTTGCAATTTATAAAAATTATATAGCAAACAAAAGGTTACTAAGACAAACGTACTAAAAAATCAATGATATCTAAATAGTATTCTAAAGCCAGAAATTTATTTTATGTTATTTTTGTGACTTTAGCTATTTGATTTCTATTATTTTTGAATTTTTTAAATAGTGCAGCATCTATAGGAAAAAAGTATATGAAGAGATTTCTTTTTTTTATTATCACAATGGGTATTGGTTCGCACGCCTTTGCACAAATTGAATTCAAGCCGCAATTCAAAGCTATCAAACCGCAAACGAATACGGTTAAACCCAAAAAGGAAACGGATATTCCTCCGCTATCTAATTTTCCTAAATTGGAATTACCAAAAATCGTAGCACCCAATGCGCTAAAGGAAACGAATATTTTTGGCACGAAACCCAAGCCCAATAATTCTTTTGAAATGGGAATTCCCGAGAATCGTTTTTCTATGGTTCTAAAAAACAAATTTGAACATAAATTAGGTGATGTTTATCGAGATAAAATGACCAAGGATTTAGATAAAACATTAATCAGAGAAGAATTAAAAGAGGATAAAAGTCTTTTAGACCGAGTTGATAGATACCTTGGCCAATACAAAACTACGTCTAAATTTTTTACTGTTAAATATCGAGACTACATAGCAATAGATGGCGATCTGATCAATGTTTATTTGAATGGTGAATTATTGCGTTCTAGTTTGTATTTGAATTACGAATTTGGAGAATTTAGAATTCCTTTGGCTCTTGGTTTTAACAATATTGAATTTGTTGTTACAAGTACAGGCACTTCTGGGGGAAATACTGCTGAATTACACGTTTTAGATGATAGTAATAGAGATGTCACAACTGAGTATTGGAATAATTTAGCTCTGGGGGTTACAATTAAAATGATTGTAATTCGAATGTAATTTTAATTTTTCCAAATTTCGATTTTTCAATCCCAATTATATAAAGTATTTTTGCTTAATGCAACACAACGTACTTATTTTAGATTTCGGATCGCAATACACACAACTTATTGCCCGACGCGTTCGCGAATTGAACATTTTCTGCGAAATTTTCCCTTACAATCATTTCCCCGCTGATTTATCGTCATATAAAGCGGTTATACTTGGCGGAAGCCCGTTTTCTGTTCGCGGAGACGATGCGCCTCATCCGGATTTATCACAAATAAGAGGGAAACTTCCTTTGCTCGCCGTTTGTTATGGCGCACAATATTTGGCTCATTTCTGTGGAGGCGAAGTGGCAGCATCAAACACCAGAGAATACGGTAGAGCGAATTTATCTTACATTAAAGACAACGAAGTTTTCTTCGAAGGCGTTTCAGCCAATAGCCAAGTTTGGATGAGCCATAGCGATAGTATCAAAGCCTTACCAACGAATGGTATAAAACTCGCCAGTACAAACGATGTAGAATTTGCGGCCTATAAGATTGAAGGCGAAACAACCTATGCTATTCAATACCATCCCGAAGTTTTTCACTCTACGGATGGTTCCAAAATGTTAGAAAATTTCTTGGTGAAAATCGCAGAAGTGCCGCAGAATTTTACTCCAAATGCTTTTGTCGAAGAAATGGTGGCCGAATTAAAAGAAAAATTGCAAGAAGATAAAGTAGTACTCGGACTTTCAGGTGGAGTAGATTCAACTGTTGCAGCCGTTTTATTGCACCAGGCCATTGGCAAAAATCTGTATTGTATTTTTGTAAATAATGGTTTGCTTCGAAAAAATGAATTTCAATCTGTTTTAGATCAATACGAAGGAATGGGTTTGAATGTAAAAGGAGTCGATGCTTCTCAACGTTTTTATGATGCTTTAGCAGGAATTGTGGATCCAGAGCAAAAAAGAAAAGCCATTGGCAACGCTTTTATCGAAGTTTTTGATGCAGAATCACATCTTATCGAAGACGTTACTTGGCTAGCGCAAGGAACTATTTATCCAGATGTAATCGAATCCGTTTCGGTAAAAGGTCCTTCGGCAACGATAAAATCGCACCACAATGTAGGCGGTTTGCCCGATTATATGAAATTAAAAATCGTAGAACCTTTGCGAATGCTTTTCAAAGATGAAGTGCGTAGAGTAGGAGCCACACTAGGAATTGATCCAGAATTATTAGGAAGACATCCTTTTCCGGGACCGGGATTATCCATTCGGATATTAGGGGACATCACTTTAGAAAAAGTGCAAATTTTGCAAGATGTCGATAAAGTTTTCATCGACGGATTAAAATCGTGGGGATTGTATGATAAAGTTTGGCAAGCTGGAGCTATTCTGCTTCCTGTAAACAGCGTTGGCGTAATGGGCGATGAGCGAACCTACGAAAAAGTAGTAGCACTGCGAGCGGTACAATCTACTGACGGTATGACTGCGGACTGGGTGCATTTGCCTTATGATTTCTTAATGAAAGTGTCCAACGATATTATTAATAAAGTAAAAGGTGTGAATCGTGTTGTTTACGACATTAGCTCAAAACCACCCGCGACGATTGAGTGGGAATAACTTTTCAATTTCAATAACAAAAATCAATTTCAATAACAAAAATCAATTTCAATAACAAAAATCAATTTATTTTTTTTGAAATTGCCATTGAAATTGCCATCGCGATTTAATTTATAATTTTTTAAAGATTAAAATTATGTTTAAGAAAGTCATTTACATTTTTTTTTTAATAGTTTTTGCGTCCGTTTTTTGTCAAAGCTACGATAAGCATAAAGTCAAAGAAGGAGAAACTATTGCACAAATTGCTCAAAAATATAGTGTCAGTCCGCGAGATATTTATAAACTAAATCCAGACGTTCAAACCGGATTAAAGCCCAATAGCATTTTGCTTATTCCCAAAAAAGTGTCAAGCCTAAAAACAGTTTCTAAAACTCAAACAGTTGTAATCCCTTCGACTACCGTTTCAAAATTGATTAGTCCAAAAACTGAAAAAGTAGTTTATCACGAAGTCCTTCCGAAGGAAACCAAGTATTCTATTGCCAAACAATATGGAATGACCATCGAAGAATTAGAAAAAAGAAATCCTGAAATTATTCCTAATTTAACCATTGGATACAAATTACTAATCAAAGGAATTGCTTCGAAAACGGATAAAGTTACTGTGGTGGAACCTAAAACAGAAACACCACAAAAAATTGTTCCAAAAGTTAATTACATCGATTATGAGGTAAAACCAAAAGAAACCTTGTACAGTTTATCGAAAATGTCCAGTTTGTCACAAGAAGAATTAGTCAAATTGAATCCGGCTTTAGCCAATGGTGTTGCAATAGGAATGATTATAAAAGTGCCGGAATTTGCTTCGATTCCGCAACAATTGGAACCAAAAAAAGCATATTCTTCCTTATCTAAAAACTCGAACGATAGAAAAAAACTGGTTTTATTGTTGCCCTTTAATCTATCAAATATTGAAGGCGATACGATAAATTCAACTTCAATGCGTTTGAAAAAAGATAAGTTCCTGAATATGACTTTGGATTTTTATTCTGGTGCTTTAATGGCTATTGATTCTGCGAAAAGCTTGGGAATTAAAGTTGACGTTAAAATTTTTGATTCCCAAGAAACAAAAAATTCTTCGAATATTTCGGGTATTAATCAAGAAAATAATCTTGAATCTGCGGATGCGATCATTGGTCCTTTTTACCAAAGCAATGTCGAAAAAACGGCGGCATTATTGGTAAAAAATAACGTTCCAGTCATTTCTCCATTATCGAAAGACATTGGCAGTGCATTGCCTAATTTGTACCAAACCATCCCTACCGTTGCCGCCCTAAAAAATGCTGTTTTCGATTTTATGAGAGCAAAAAATGGAAATATCATTGCGGTAGTCGATAAGAAAAAAGAATCTGCAAGAAAATATATTCAGGAAAATCATAGTGATGTACAATTTGCCACTCTGCTGGAAAACGGAAGTTTGTCTGCTGAAAGTTTAAAAAGTTTATTTGTAAAAGACAAAACGAATTATGTGGTTATGGAAACTGCGAACACGGTAATGATTAAATGGACAATGGCAACGATGATCAGTGCTATGGCAAATTACAAGCTGCAATTGGTTATTTTAGAACCTAATGAAACTTTAGATACTGATGAGATTAATTTTGAAAATTTAACCAAACTCAATTTGATGTATTCTTCTATAGCTCGTGAAAACGATTCTCCAGAAGCTAAAATTTTTGAAAAAGAATACAGAAAAGTGAACAAGATTTCACCCAGTACTTTTGCTACACGTGGTTTTGACCTGACTTTTGATACGATGATGCGTTTGTCGCAGGATAAAAGTTATCAAGAAACGGTTGATGCTATCGCCACGGAACAAGTGGATAATAAGTTTGAATATTATAAAAAAGCAGATGGCGGTTACACTAATAAAGGGATTTATATATTGTATTACGATACCGATTTGATGATAAAAGAAGCAAATTAGGAAAGTGTTCCGCCTGCCTGTCGGCAGACAGGTTCGCAGTATTTAGTGTTCAGTTATTGTGTTAACTAATTTACCCAAAACCCAGCACCCAGCAACTATAACCCAGCACCCAACACCCAACACAATGATTTCAAAAGTAACATATTTAGGCGATTTAAGAACATCATCCATTCACTTGCAATCCGGAAGTGAAATCATTTCGGATGCGCCATTAGACAATAACGGGAAAGGTGAGGCTTTTTCTCCAACGGATACGGTAGCCAATGCTTTGGCAAGTTGTATGATGACCGTCATGGGAATAAAAGCAAGAGATTTAAACCTTGATTTCACAGGTTCAACTGCCGCCGTGACCAAAATTATGCAAGCAGAACCAAGACGTATCAACGCCATCGAAATTGTTTTTGATATGAATATCGCTACTGACGAAAAAACAAAAACGATACTCGAAAGAACCGCAATGACTTGTCCAGTTTTCTTGAGTTTGAATACAGAAATTGAGAAAAGGATTCGTTTTAATTGGTTGTAAAATGCAGTATTAATTATTAAGATTTGAGTATTACTTTATAAGAATTGAGTATTACTTTATAAGAATTGAGTACTACTTTATAAGAATTGAGTACTACTTTATAAGAATTGAGTACTACTTTATAAGAATTGAGTACTACTTTATAAGAATTGAGTACTACTTTATAAGAATTGAGTATTACTTTATAAGAATTAAGTATTACTTTATAAGAATTGAGTATTAAGTTTAACACAGATTTTTCATTTTATAACTTTTAAACCTTAGACTTCCATCTCCCAACTTCCCACTTCCCACTTCCCACTTTCGCTATGGAACAAGATCAAAAACAACTCATCAAACTCGCTCACACTAAAATGCCTTTTGGCAAATACGAAGGTCGGTATCTCATTGAATTGCCCGAGTATTATGTGGTTTGGTACTCAAACAAAGGTTTTCCTAATGGAGAGCTCGGACAGCAGTTGCAATTAGTTTATGAATTAAAACTCAATGGACTAGAGGAGTTAATCCGGAATATTCGAAAACGCTATCCTAAACCTTAAAACGAAAGCTTCGATTTACTTTCTCACCTAAATAGTTTGTTTAGTCGATAACATCAGGATTTTATTTTTAGGTGTTAATTTCTAAATCACGAATGTAATCGCCGTATTCCAAGTAAAACATTTCTAGACGGTGCATTTTCTCTTGGAAGAAATCAAATATGTCATCCCAATGATTTTTATTACTGACGCTTATATTTGTTTTTTCTGCCCAAACTCGGCTGATTGTTTTGCCGTTTTCTAGCACGAAGTTTTTCTCGAATACCAAATCTTTCACAAAATCATCTTCGAGAATGTTTTTTAGGGATTCCAGTTTTTCAAAATAAAGGATTCTTTTATCATCATTTTTGTGTTCAATGTCTATTAATACCTGAGCTTTTTTATTATCAACATAAAACTTAAATGAAAAATCTTTGATTTTGGTGTCATATAAAACCCATTTTCGGGGGTATTTATGCGCAAAATCGATCCAAAATTCTCGTTTCAACCTTTGAGATTCTTCTTTGCTGTACATTTATGGTTTGTTGCTTTTTTTAAATTACACATCGTTTTGGCATTGCTGTTGCCATTGCTGTTGCCATTGAAAAAGATTATATTTACAAAACCTTTTTTGATTGCAAAAATAGACTTTGATTATGGATTTTCAAGAGTTTTTAGAATATGTTCCAAAAATAGCAGAAGCTACACTTCCTGCAAAAGAAGCGCACCGCAAATTGGCACCTTTAGATCGTATTGCCGATATGGAAAAATTGGAACTACAAAGCAAAAATCCCAAAATTGCAGCCGTAATGATGTTGTTTTATCCTAAAAATGATCGAACACATCTCGTTTTAATTGTCCGCAATTCATACGATGGTGTACATTCTGCACAAATTGCATTTCCTGGAGGAAAATTCGAACCAGAAGATAGAACTTATGAAACTACTGCTTTGCGCGAAACTTTTGAAGAAATAGGAATCCATCCCGACAGCATTGAAATTCTCAGGCCATTTACCCGATTATATATTCCGCCAAGTGATTTTTTAGTTTATCCCTTTTTAGGAATATGTAGAGAAGAAGTTTTATTTATTCCAGATTCAAGCGAAGTAGCGGCTGTTATTGAACTACCACTTTCTATATTTTTAGACGAAGAGGTATTGGTAAATGTTCAAATTTCAACATCTTATGCTAATGATATAGTGGTTCCAGCATTTAAAATAGAGGAGCATATCGTTTGGGGCGCAACTGCGATGATGTTGAGTGAGCTGAAAGATGTGCTGAAAGATGTGCTTTAATTTATAAGTTTTCGTAAGTTTGCTGACTTAAATCACACAAAATACATTTTTTCATGCAACTATTTAAGAGAAATCCATTTGGACATATTCTTTTTTTAAAAAGAGGCTTAATTCATATTTTTGCACTTTTAACCCATAAGCGATACCGCGGATTTAATAGTTTACGTATAGAAGGTTCAGAAATTATCAATTCATTACCCGATACAAATGTTCTTTTTATATCCAATCATCAAACTTATTTTGCTGATGTTGTGGCTATGTTTCATGTTTTTAATGCTAGTTTAAGCGGTCGTCAGGATTCTATAAAAAATCTTGGATATATCTGGAAACCCAAAATGAACATTTATTATGTAGCTGCAAAGGAAACAATGCAATCCGGCATATTACCGCGACTTATGGCTTATGTTGGCGCCATTACCGTAGAAAGAACATGGCGAGCAAAAGGTAAAGACGTTACTGAAAAACGCGATGTAAACCCAAACGATACTGAGAATATTAGAATTGCTTTGGATGACGGTTGGGTAATTACTTTTCCTCAAGGCACGACTAAATCGTTCAAACCAGTACGAAAAGGTACAGCACATATCATAAAACAGCACAGACCAATTGTGGTTCCGATTGTTATTGATGGCTTTCGTCGTTCTTTTGACAAAAAAGGTTTGCGAATGAAAAAGAAGGGAATTCTTCAATCCTTTATCATCAAACCGCCATTAGACATTGATTATGAAAATGATACTATCGATCAAATTGTCGAAAAAGTAGAATATGCCATTGAGCAGCATTCCTCCTTTTTGAAAGTAATTCCCGCAGAAGAAATTGAAGCCCAGGAAGAACTTAATAAATTAAGGAAATGGGATTATTAACAAAAAACGGCTAAAAATGCTTTTTTATAAATCTATTTTCTTCAGTTCAGTGTAATTGTCTTTCAGTTTACTGAGAAATCTACCGTATAACAATTTATAAAACAGCCAAAGAAAGCCCATTATAAATAATGCCATTACAATTATAGTTATGTAATTTGATTCTAAAACTATTGTGTTTTTTTCAGGCAGGTTTCTGCCTGCGTTATATCCTACATTATAAGCTTCTATGCAAGTCAGTGCCCCCGTAATTCCACCAATAATTATATTCCAATAAATATAATAAATAACAATTTTTCTGGTTTTTAAAATATGTTCAATAAGTTTTTTCGAAGAATTTAACACTGATATTGTTTTGTAGTTCCGGTAAAAAAAATAAATAAAAACGAAGATCACGACGTAATTAAATTTTTCTAAAATGCCCATAAAGGGATTCGAACGCATAAACTCATCATACGATTGATCATTTATAAAAAATGCAATTCCGTTTAATAGTACAAACTCTAAAAGGCTCACAATCAAAATCCATTTCACAATCGAAGAGGATTTCATCTGCAGCATCTTGTAAATTTCCATCTCTGAAACCTGTTCAAAAGCAGTGTTTTTTTGCCAATTTTTTTTCAATAAATCAAGCTCTTCCATATCCATTAAGGATTTAATATTTTTTTCAATTTTCCTTTTATTCTATTCATTTTTACCCTTGCATTCACCTCACTAATTCCTAAAGTGCCCGATATTTCTGTGTAATCTTTGTCTTCAAGATACATAAAAACTAATGCTTTTTCAATATCATTTAGTTGGTAAATTGCCTGATACATCAACTTTAGCCGTTCTTCCTCCTCATAATTATAATCTTCCTGACTAATAAAAAATTGATAGTTTTCATAATCCACAGTTTTTACCGTTCGGGTACTTTTTCTATACAAAGTTATCGCCGTATTCAATGCGACGCGATACGCCCAAGTCGAAAACTTACTGTCGCCACGAAACTTAGGGAACGCCTTCCATAACTGAATGGTAATTTCCTGAAACAAATCCTTATGCGCATCTTCACCATTCGTATATAACCTACAGATTTTGTGAATTATATTCTGATTGGACTTCAATTGCTGCACAAATAATTGTTCTAAATCGGTACTCATAATTCAGTTAGTGGTCAAAAAATTGATTTTGTTACAAATTATATATTTTTTCAGGAGCACAAACCATCTGCATGGCAACAGACAGTTGTCCCGCTTTGCTCTACAATCCACGCCAGATTGCTTCGTGCCTCGCAATGACAGCGTGGGATTTCCGCTTTAATCGGGGCTATTCTACAACTTTTATTTTTCTAAAGACCTTTTCCTCCGTAGTAGTTCACCATCAAATTCACAAACTTACTATAGCTTTCCATGCCCTCTTTTTGTTGATTCATTTTAAGGAAATTGTCATAAAAAATATGAAATCCTTTATCAATAAAAGTGTCATATTGTCTCCAGAAATCCTCACTTTCCTTATAATTTTTTAAAATTCCGGGATGAACCGTTTTTAATAATTGCTTAAAAACTTTGTGGTCTCGAGCATACCAATTGTCTAAGCAATAGCGCAAAGCAAAACTGTAGCCCGAATATTGAAAGTATAAATTTTCATTTTTCACCGAGGCTAAAAAACCGATAAAGTTGCATTCGCTTTCGCTTGCAAAACCCATTTGGTGCGCCATTTCGTGGCAAGAAGTCGTCGGTGAATTGTACATTGGCATCAAATAATTGACTTGCGCTTCATTGGTAAACGGATTTAAATACCCACCAAAACCCATGTAGGTCAGCGGCAAACTAAAGAGTGACTTCTTGATGCTGGTATTCGTATATTCAAAAAACGGATATTGATTCGAAAGTTTTTTATAGCCATTCAAATTCATCTCGAAAACTTGTTCATTCGAGTACGGAAAATCGACTTTCAAGCTGTCGTTTTTGGTAATCTGGGTTTGAATTTCGTTGGTTTTCGTAATTAGTTGTCGGGTAAACAGTAATAAATCGGCATCAGAATAATCCCTTTCGATTTTCATTTTTTCAAAAAGAGGTTGGCGGTAATAATTCAATGCCCATAATAAATGAAACAGGAAATACACCATCGACAGAACACTTAACACTTTAAGAATTGTGTTTTTCCATTCTTTCTTCCACGATTTTCTGCTATTCCAAATCAGTTTTAGCAGATATACAATCAGAATTCCGTAGATAATATCTCCAACAGAAAATGGAATTTTCCCAAATACTAATCTAGAAATTTTCGAAATAATTACATACAAACCGTTACTGTAAAATCGTTCGACAAACTCGGGATAAAATGCTATTATTTTTAAAAATAGAATTTGAATTAATAGGAATACCGGAAGAATATAGTTGCGTTGCATTAATTCACTTTTGGTTATAAAATTAATCAATATTCAAGAAGTAGTATTTCTTTTTTGTAAATTTGTTTTTCAATAATAGACAGTATGACTCAAATTACTTTAAATATTCCGGACTCTGAATTAAGTTTCTTTATGAAATTGATAGAAAAGTTTAATTACGAAACCGTAATTAATGAATTTTCTATGACAGAAGAGATGAAAAATTTATTGGACGAAAGAAGAGCAACTTCAAAATCCTCCGATTTTATTGCTTGGGACGAAGCAAAAAAGCAATTGCGTTTTAAATCTGAAAAATGAGTTATAAAGTTGTAATTGAACCAAGAGCCATTCTTGATATTCAAGATTCCATTGACTATTATGAATCAAAGCAGAAGGGATTAGGTACTTATTTTTACCAAGTAGTTGAAGCACATTTGGAAACAGTATCTAAAAGCC
>JGI12421J11937_10000280_pt1 | contig 19272 bp, 33 predicted proteins | sample LakErihyJuly2011_2_FD_11937 | JGI IMG/M metagenome (IMG submission 11937)
CTAATCGTGTCGTCAACCTTATTTTCATTTATTTCTTCATCTGAATTATCCGTATCCAATTCTTCAACATCCATATGTAATGAAAACCCTTCAAACTCATCATATTTTTTGACTATACGGGTTAAAGCAATATTAAGTGTTTTCTCCGCAGCTTTTATAAGTAAATCGTTATTTGGTTCAATTGTGTTTAACCTAACAATAACTCTAGCGGTCATCTTATCCATACCTACCCAATTAGTATTTTCAGGCCCAACAAATTCTACTTCAAAATAAGAATCCTTAGAATCATATCCTGACAAATAATTCTCCAATTCGGTTTTAAAATCTTCCGATAATGAAACTAATGAATCAAATCTTTCAGGAACATCTGTATTATAATATATTCGGTAATTAATTGAATTAACAAGTCTACTCATTCGTGCTAATTCACGAATTTTAGAATTAAAAACTTCTTCGTTTTTGTGAGCTTCCCAAAACCAATTAGAGTTTATATAAATGTCGAATCTTGGTTTTTCATTATATACGTCATACAATTCGTGAATTAATTCAACTCTTGGTAAGTCATTAATCACAACATTTAATTCTTTACTAGTTAATTTAATCGCGTATTTTATATATTTTTCAAATATATTTTTAACTTGTTCTTTTTCCATATTACCAATTTCTTGAAGATTTTAATCCTAATTTTTTTGCGTATCTACCAACATTACAACTCCAATATCCTGCCATTGTTCTATCAGTCTTTTGGTCGCAATTATGTCTTGCTCTAAATGATTTTGCGGCTTTCTTATTATTATTTTTAACTCTTAAATTGGGGTCACCAAAAGTAACTTTCTTAACAGTTCCTTTACCTGTCTTAACATATACCGCGAATTTCTTTGGTCCACCTGGTGTTCTAAAAGGACTACCTAATTTCACATTCTTACCTCGGTGTAATGCTTCATTAATCGAACCCTCCAATTCTTCGTGTTTGAATACTTCCGAATCAAAATCTCGACTTTCAATCGGCGCATATTCGAATGTGAAAGTGTCTCGACCAAATGGGTCACGGTCATCAATATCAATTCTTTCTAAATCTTTTTTGAAGTAGTAAGGTTTATTTTTATTAATAAAAACAAAATAATCAAAATCTAAATCTAAAAATCTTTTGAAATGTGGAACACCGGTAACTCTAAAATGTCTAATAGAAGTTTTAAACAGAATATTATATATATTACCCATTAAGAATAATTTAGTAATACCATCAAATGTTATACTAAAGTATCTCATAGACCCCATTTTTTTAATGATTTTTACTACGTGGTCTTTATCTAAATTTAAATTCTCTCTAAGTTCAGTTTCCTCCTCACTTTCTTCCTCATACATTGGTGCGTCCAAATAAACTTCTTCACCACCCTCAAGGATTACTTTTTTACCTAAATCAGACTCAACTAACCAACTATCTTCTTCATTTAATGTGATTAAATTTTTATTGTATAATTTTCTAACTTCATTAATGATGTTGAAGAAATTCTCAGAATAAATTCTAAATACGTTTTCAGATAATGAAATTTCATTTTCTAAATGATATTTTAACTCCGTAGAAACATTAACTTTTTCAGTTAATTTCATAGGTGTCTTTTTACCCCATTTTTCACCTTTACCTTTGGTCCCACAAGCCGACGGTGTTGGTCTACAAGCCGGATATTTTGACCTATCCTCACCTTCACTTCTACCACAAGACTTACAAGTTTTTTTACCACTGGAATCTGTACGACAAGTGTTACAGTCAACCCAACCTTGTGATTTGCCTTTACCCCCTTGTCTTGAAAACCATCCGTGTAATCCTGATTCCTTTTCTTTACTGTAGTCAGTCTTTTTTGCTTCATCAATTGGTTCAACTTCTTCTTTCCAAATTTTACCTTGACGACATTTAACTACCGCACCTGACGCATACGCTGATGGCCAAGTATCATATTTTTGTTTGGCTAATCTAACACATCTATCGTCCTTTTTTTTCTTGTTAGATTCATTAAGGACCTCATATATTAATTTATCAATATTCATACTTGATTGTTTTATTAAATAAATATCCCTATCTTTGGGTTATGAATAATAAATATCTATATATCCTAAGAGGTTTACCAGGAGCGGGTAAAAGTACATTAGCAAGAACTATCGGAGCCGTTTATTTTGAGGCTGATATGTTTTTTTTGGAAGGTAAAGAATATAAATTTAACCCAACCAAATTAAAGGACGCGCACGCTTGGTGTCAAAACCAAGTTAGAATATCTATGAAGAATTCCGATTCAAAATTGGGGGATAGTAAAATTGCCGTTGCAAATACTTTTACACAAGAATGGGAAATGCAACCATATATTGATATGGCGAAAGAATATGGGTTTACCGTATTTACGTTGGTGGTTGAAAATCGTCACGGTGGAACAAATGTTCACAACGTTCCCGAAGAAGTAATTGATAAAATGAAAGAAAGATTTGAAATTAAATTATGAAACTAATTAATATATTTTTTAAAACTGTCCAAATATATATTGCACTTAAAATATGTGCGGCATTGTACTTGGTACATTACTTACCTAAACAACATTCAATAGATAGTGTAATATGGTGGGTTTCTGTATTAATACTTGATATGTGGTTAAATTTAGTCGTATTCAGTGATGATACGGTTAATATCACTATTAAAGAACCTGAGAAGACTGATGACGAAAAAGAATAATTATTTAGAACGACTTCGAAATAAGAAATATAATCCAAAGAGTAATCCCGAAATACAATATAATACGAGATTTGCTTTCATTAAACTTCCTGTTAGAGTAATAAGATAATATTGAACCACGTCGAACCCGAAAGGATTGAAAAACATCGCTAACACAAGACATTTTACTGCCAGATTTTCCATAAAGATTTTCTTCCAAGTCTTGATTTGTTTCCCCATCGTCCATAGATTTTAATTTAAGATTTATGCACATAATCGCATTTTCTTGTCTAAATATAAATACGTTAATATTTATAAAAGAATACTAAAAAATTCTATTATGAAAAGATATATTATCGACGAAAACAAACTTCGTGAAACAATACGTAAAAGATTACTTGAACAATCTTCTAGTGAAGAAAAACAAGAAGAACAAAAACCAAGATGTTTAACTAACAACATAATCCCATTGGACCATATTGTTGGTAAAGTTAATGACGTTCAAACATACGCACCCGGTGTAACTAAAAGAGGTGGTGGAATTAACTCAATGGTGGATACTTTAGGTATTTTAAATAACCTTAGATTGTTTAAAGACATATCTGATGGTGGGTCTCATTTATCATATGAAATGATGAACCATTTAAATCAATATCGTAACAAAAACTATTATGATGAAACAACAGGTAATTGTCATAAGGCGATAGATAAAGTGGTTGAGTTGTATAAAGAACACGAACACGGTACAGAATTAGTTAAAGACATAGAACGTGTATTAAATCTTCAAACTAAAGATGATGAGTTAACACCATCTTCAAGAGCAAAAGAATATTTGAAACAATGTTTAAACCTTATCAAAGGTAAATAAAAAAATCCGATTAGGACCGTTACCGTTATGGTGACACTTAAAGGGGAAGGTTCGCTACCATTCCCCTTTTTTAATGCNTGATATTTATNAATAAAAACAGTTATGNNANAAAAAATTAAATGGTTCTTTACCGAATTAATGAATATGTATTCAGGTAAAAAGTCTTACTTCTCAAAAAAGAGAATTGAGTCAGGGATTGCGTTTGTAATCGCACAATGGGGGATGATATTTTTCTTATTAGAAAAACATTCAACATTAAGTATGGGTGAATTTGTTTTATGGGCAACAGTTGAATTCGCGGTTGCTGGTTGGATGGTGACTAAAATCCAAAAAGAAAAAGCAACAAATACAGAAAATACGGATGAAACAGAAAACCCTCAATAAAGAGGGTTTTTTTATAACAAAAATTTAAGGATTTGTTCTTTAATTCCGGATTGTTTAATCCCCTCTTTCATTTTTTTAGTATGAACGAAGTTAGGTAAAGCACTTAAATCTAAATCATCAATAGTCACCCAATGTGTTACTTCAGGGTGGTTATTTAACCAATTGGTAATCTCAGTTACTCTGTTACTTTCTAAGTCACTCATTGTCTTTAAAACAACATTTGGCGTAAAATCAATTGGGGATTTAGTTACACCATACACTTTGAACATATCTTGTAATTGTTCCAAAGTACAATGTAGTTTCCAATCAGATGATACAACAATCTCAGCGTCAGTTAATTCCAACACCTCATTCAATACTTTAACCGCTTTTGCGTTGAAGTTATCCATCTTGATATGTGCGGGAATTTTTGGGTCATTGACATACCCTTCACTTTCAGGGTTCGCCAATTTCCATTTTTTAATCTTTTTAATGCGTCCACCCCACTCGGTAGATAAACACATTACACCATCGTTATCTAAAAATATTACTTTCATAAGTTATTTAATTTGGTATGCAAAATAAATTTCTTTTCTCAATTTTATTGCGTCTTCGTAGTTACCGATAACAACACCATTCTTAATTGTAAATGCGTGACCTTTAACTATGATGAAGAATGTTCCTTCAGGATTCTTCTTAATGAATGTTCCAACAGTCATTTTTCTTTTAACAACCTCACCCTTTACTTTAACATCGTAATGTAATGCTCCGTATGTTCCACCAATCGGTTTAATTTTCTTGTAATTACAAGTATAACGAACTTCCGCTAATTTGTTAAGTGTTGCGAATGTACCACGAGTCCCTTGTCTTGGTTGTCTACCAAATTTCTCAGAGATTATCTTCCACGCTTTGTCATAAGGAATATCAAACGATGATGCGAATGCTCTTACAACACAATCATTAGTCTCTGATTTAGCGATTGATGAATCCTCGTATCCTTTAATCGCTTTAGATGTTATTTCGTAGGGTGCCTTTGTTTTCATATATCAAAGATACAAAAATTTCTCAAAGTACAATAACCTTGGGGATAAATTTTTTGATATCTATTGACTATTCGGATTCCTTTTCTTTCAGTTTTTTTTCAAGTTCAACAATTTGTGAGAACCCACTTAATGCAAACATACCAGCACAAGCCCAAGCAATCATTTCCCAAGTTGAGTTACGAGAAACATAAGCATCATATAACGAGAAAATACCACCAATTAATAATGAGTACTTGTTAATTACCTTCATTACTCTTTCAAATTTTTCCATATCTAAATCTTTTTAATAAACATAAACTAAATTATTGATTATTTCAAAACACCTTACTAATTATTCGAAAAAAGTATTAACTTTGTTGTATGGCAAAAAAAGTAATTGAGACGGAACATAAAAAATGGGAGAGAGTGTATGAGTTTGATGACTACACAACCATTTGGAAATTTGATAGTAAAAGAAGTTTAATCAATCCGGTTGAGGTTGAAATAAAATATAAGTCAGAAAGGAAAAAGACGATTAAGTCAGATTAACAATCTTTTGGATTGTCCTTGGTTGCGTATTTAACCCCCATAATAGTACCGACGATACTAAATGCGTTTGTTAATAGGATTCCGAACATATTACTCCAAGCAGGTCCGATTGTGTTAACTTCCCTATTCATAATGATTGAGAAGACATACATACCTGTAGTAACGATTGCAATAAACGCAATAACCCCTAACGCAACTTTAACGATATTACCCATCAATTCGGTTTGGGTTTTTTTCTGTAATAAATCTAAATCGGTTAATGCGTTAGTTTTTGCGTGTTCAGCGTCTTCCCGAGCCGAAACAGTTCGTTCCATTTCATCTTGAAGTTCTTGTTGAATTCTTTCATTCTCTTCTTTCCAAGATAATAGTTCGTTATTTTGATATTCAATTTGTTTTTTATCAAATTCCGAACTATCTAATGTGGTTTGTAATTCACCTAAAATACGAGTATTCTCGGTATTTAATGTTTCGAGTTCATTGTTCTTTTTTTGAATTTGTTTAGTAATTTCTAAACGTTTTTTTCGTGATTCCTTATCATCGTCAATACAAGTTTTTACGTATTGTGAAAATTCGGTATCATCTTCAACGTCAACTAATTTCAATATATTACCTTCAAGACCAATATTTTTGGACTTGTATAGGTCTATTAATTGTTTTTTTGTATTTGCACTAAATTTTATCATTTATATACTTTGAACTTTTCAGTTCTGTTTTTGAAATTAGGGTAATCTTTTCTAAACTCCTCCAACCTTGGTTCTATCTCATCTGATTTGACTAACCAAAATTGAGCACCTGCCTGTACGGCTTTCGCTTGTTCAGACGGTTCATTAGATGATGAAATAATTCCGATAACAACGTGGTTACCATACTCGAAATTTATTTTTCTAACCAACTCAATACCATCAAATGCTGACCCAATTAAATTTAAATCAACAAACACACATTCCGGTTTTTCTTTATGGTTACCAGACTCAAACCACAGTTTAAACATTTTTGCTGCTTCATCAGAACTGTTCACAGATTTTAGTGATAAACTAATGTCTAACAATGAACAAGCGTCTTCGAAAACTAAGTGGAATAAATCCTCGTCGTCAACTAATAATATTGATTCTATCATTTTTAAATTTTATAACAATAAATACTTTACTTTTAAAAGTAATTTTACTTATTTTAATTTTATTTTTATTTTTGTACCTGTTTCGTTTTTTTCGCAAGATATTGTGAATCCGTGTTCGTGTAATATTGCGATACAGATATTCAATCCTAAACCTGTTCCCGTCTCTTTTTGCCCTTCTTTTCTATGGTATGGTTCAGATAAAGATTCGAATTCTTCTTGAGTCATACCTCTACCATTATCTTGTAATGCCATAGTATTTTCATCGTCCATATAAATTGCAACCATTTTACTGTCGGAATCATTATATTTTAACCCATTACGGATTAAATTATCAATTGCCGTACAGAATAAAGGTTCGTTAACATCAATTTTTGGTAACCAATCAATAGCAACTTGACTTGAATAAGCCGTGGATGAAAGATATGATATTAAAATATTTCTTAGTTCCAAATGTTCTTTGGTTAATACAACGTCTTTTTTAACTAAGTTGGTGAATTCATAAACACCTTTATATACTTTTTGTGTGTGTTTCAAACCTTCCTTCAACATTTTAAGTGGAGCCTCCAATTTTAATGTTTCAATATCTTCAGGTTTTAATCTTCGTTCTAACGAACTAATACCTCTTGGGATGTATGTATTTATACCTGAGTGCATATCGTGTCTTAAAATCTTCGCAGCGTGTTCTAAATACGTGTTCTTTTTATTTATCTCCGAAATATTTTTATAAATGTCGGTAACATCCTGTCTTATCGACGTATAACCTTTTAATTTACCGGTCTCACTATCAAAATCGGCTTTGATATAGGTATCAACCCAATATAATTCACCCATTTTATTTTTATTGATAACTAAGTTATTCCAAATTTTACCAGATTTGACAACTTTATACATATTAGTCCAAAATTTCTTGTCGTGGATACTTGAATTAACAATGTTATGGTCTTTACCTAAACACTCATCAATATCCCAACCTGAAACCTCCACAAATTTTTTATTAACATAAATGATTTTACCTCTTTTATCGGTTTTACTAACCAACACTGAAGAATCCACAAAATGTTCGAATTCCGATAATTCATTTTTAATCCCATTACCTTCTTGAACTGAATAGGCAAATGCGTATAGTGACGATAACATTTCCGCAAAATTTACCTCCACTTTGTGCCACTCCCTAACCGTATAACTTTCAATACAAATAACACCAAGAATTTCACCTCTATAAATAATTGGAACATCTAACATTGCTCGAATACCAAGGGGTCCGGAATATGTTTCTTTAAAACATTCTGTTGCGGGGTGTAAGTCAACATCATTGGCAATTATGATTGGGTTAAGTTTTAACTCGGAAAAGTATGGTTTATAATCCTTTTCAAATATTTCAATCCCTTGAATCCATTCACCTGTTTTTTTCTCATATAATTGTTCGCAAATAAAACCATTATTTTTTTTATTATATATCCAAATTGAACATCTATCGGCACATACACTATTAGTAACTTCTTTAGTTAATAGTTTTGCACCTTCAGACACATTTCCTTCGTAAAATAAATGATTATGTGTTTGTGATATTAAAGTTTCATTTAAATTTCTTGCGTAAGTATTCAATCTAATAGATTCTTTACTTCGTTTAAGATATTCACTTATTATTGACCAAAATAATGGAACAAAAACAACAACAGAAGTAAACTCAACCCATTTAGTTAGTTGGGTTGCCTGTACATAATTAACCAATACCAATAATTTAGTAATTAAAAATACTGACAACACCAAAACTGAAAGGTAAAGACAATTGGTGGTTTTTTTGGATAGGCCTATCATAATAAAAATTTAATAATAAATATCCGAAAAATAAAAAACCCCCAACTTAACGAAGGGGGTTAACAAATAAATAAACCTTAATTAATCGGCTTTAGTAAACTGAACACTAACATTTAATATCACATCATCAGAGACTAAAAGTCCTCCTTTATCAGTTACCGCATTAAATGATAAACCAAACTCAGAACGTTTAATAGTACCACGTAATTCAAAACCGTATTTAGTATTTCCGTAGAAATCCACATCATTACCATTGTAGTTACCTTTTAACGTAACTTCTTTCTCAACACCGTGAATTGTAATTAAACCAACAACATTGTAGTCGTCATTCTCTTTAGTAACACTTGTTGATTTGAATGAAATCTTTGGATAATTCTCAACATCAAAGAAGTCGGCGGATTTTAAATGGTTATCTCTATCGGCAATACTTGTCGTAATAGAATCAACATTAGCATCAAATGAAATTTGTGCGTCAGTAAAATCATCTGTGTCTGAGATAATCTCAGCATCAAAATCAGTAAAACGACCTGTTACGGTAGAAATCATTAAATGTTTCACTTTAAACTGAATCTCTGAGTGTAATTTGTCAATAATAAATTTGGACATATTAAATATTTTTTATGTCTAATTAATAACGATTAAAAAAGTATTTATCAATATAAAAATTCAAATATTATGTTAAAAATTGGTTCAAAAGGTGAGGACGTGAAAAAACTACAAACAAAATTAGGTTTAACACCTGATGGTAACTTTGGTCCCAACACAGAAAAGGCCGTTAAAGAATGGCAAACAAAAAATGGATTAACCCCTGATGGTATCGTTGGGGATAAATCATTAACCCTATTAGGTATTACTTCAGTGGTAACACCAACCTCTAACTCAATTGACTTGACAAAATTAAAAGGTCATATCCCTGATTCTGTATTAAATCAAATACAGGAAGTAGTGGTTAAATTCAATTGTAATAGTATTTTAAGATTAAGTCATTTCTTATCTCAATGTCATCACGAATCAGGTGGGTTTAAAGCAGTCTCTGAAAATTTAAACTATTCATCAAAAGGTCTTAAAAATACATTTGGTAAATATTTTCCTGGTAACTTATCAGAATCTTACGCTAAACAACCTGAAAAAATCGCGGCAAGAGTTTATGGTGGTAGAATGGGGAATGGTGATGAATCAAGTCAAGAAGGATGGAAATATCGTGGCCGAGGGTATATCCAATTAACCGGTAAACAAAATTATAGTAAGTTTACTGAATTCATTGGTGAAAATTGTATTGGAAATCCTGATTTGGTCGCTAACAAATATCCGTTGGCATCTGCGGCATTTTTCTTCAATTCAAATAAATTGTGGGATATATGTGATTTAGGAACTACTGATGAGGTTGTAACTAAAGTTACCAAAAGAGTTAATGGTGGAACATTAGGTTTACCTGACCGAATTAAACACTTCAAAGAATACTACAACTTATTAAAATAAGAAAACCCCCAAGTGATTGGGGGTTTTTTGATTTAGGGTTAGAATGTAATTTCATTCGTGATTGGGTCCCACTCAAAAGTCCAAGGTGTGTGAGCGTATAAGTATCGTTCATTTAACACAGACGCATTGAAGTAGTGAGTGTGTCCATCAAAGTAATGACCGTGACCTGTGTGGATGTGACCACAAACGTGGATTTTCGGTTTAATCAATTTAATTCTGTCAGCCAATAATTCACAACCTAAGTGTTCACCTCGGCGACCTTCAACATCATCAAGTAATCCGTATGCCGGTCCGTGAGTTACCAAGATATCGGTAGTGCCAGGAATTGCGTCCCATTTAGCAAATAATTCAGGCCCTTTCTTTGGTAAATTAAATGCCCAATCGTAGAACTCAGGTTGCCAAGGAGAACCATAGATATTAACTAATGGTCCATCACCATCTTGAATAGAGATAGTTTCGTCTTGGATGTAATCAATAGTTTTATAACCTGTTAAGTTACCTTTAACTTTCTCAGCGTTGTTCTGAAATCCCCAATCGTGATTACCCGCAATGAATATTTTGTGAGTATAATCAAGACCGTCAAACCATTTTGCGAATTCAGTTATTTCGTGTTCATAACCCATTGAAGATATGTCACCCGCGTGGATTAATAAATCACCACCAGGTAAATCACCCAATGAATTATTGTGTACGTGTTTATGTTTGTTGTGCGTATCACTTATTAATGTTACTTTCATATCGTCTAATTTTTTTATAAAGTTAATCTTTTTATTTGAATGGCAAAACTATTTTTCAATATTTGAAATTTCAGTACTATCAATTCTTGTAAAACTACATTCTGAAAAATCAACACCGTCACTCCAAAAACAATTCCCATCCCAAAAATAAATACCCCATTTGTCGATACTATCTTCTGTCTTATGATTAAGCCCCCAATAATATCCAATTTCTCTCATTTTGTTTGTTTTTAAGAATTATCAAGTGGAGATATCATATCCTTATCTTCCAAAAATAATTTATCATTCTCAGTTAATGAATCCTTTCCGTATTTTAATATTTTATCCAAAAGGATGTCTTTAGTTAAATACTCTTTTCTAAAATTAAAAAAGTCAAAATTCATTTCAAATTGGAAAAACCCAAAAACTGACGTGTCAAATGTGTCCAATAAAACGTCTTCAGTTATATCATCAATAGTGGTATAACCTTCCATATCATTATGGATTTGATTGTCGTATTTTCTTACCTCATCAATTTTTTTTTCACTACAAAACAGAATGTTGTACTCAAGTTCACCTTTTCTCCAATGACATACTTTACCATCATATTTAAAAGTATACATTTCAATCCTCCCCAACAAGTCAATAATCATTTTTAATTCATACTCACTAAATTGTTTCATACCGGTTTCACTTTGTTCGTTAGTGAAACTTGAAATTATTCTATATATTCTCGACATTATTTTTTGTTAAATGTATGATTAAATCATCAATTGACAAATCGTCTTTAATTTTACCAAGATTGTAAGTAGTCAAAGTCTTATCAGGGTTAGATACTTTTATCATAAAATAATCTAACTCTGACACATACATTTTTTCAATAACCCCCTTACCTTTGGGGGTATTTATCTCAATTAGTCCCACCATCCCTCGACACAATTTGACATTATTTTGAATACTAATTTACGACATCTATCTTGATTTTCGTGAGCAATTTCCATTGCAATTAGTTTTTTATCTTTTTCTTCTACAGGTCGACTGAATCGGTTAACTTCACCTGACATCACACGTTTGTATTGACGTGGATATTTTTTGAAGTATTCGTCAAAATTTTCACTAATCTCTTCAATCTCCAATCTTTTAGAATCTCGGTATTTCTCAGGGATATCATCTTTATCTGTAATATCTAACCAAAGAATGTTAGATTCGTGATAATCCATATATTCCATATCGTAGTGGTCATCTTGACAACGTTGGATTAAACGTGAAGTCAATCTCATTAATTCCGCATCACGTTTAGCACGAGTGTGTCTATTTTTCCCACCGATATAATCAGCTTGGTTATTCAATTTAACCCTAATTATTTCATAAATGAAAAATGAATCCCAATCACGGTCTTTCCATATAACAGGAAACCATTTCCATAGGTTCTTAACACCTTCAATGAAATTTTTGTGGCAGTATCTACCATCAAATTTCCACCATAATCTTATTTTTTCAAATATTGTTACTTTTTTGTCGTTTTCCATATTTCAAATGTTTTTTTAGATTCTTCATATAATTCATAAAATACATCAGGGTTTACCCAATAGTATCTATTTTCTTCAATCCCTTTAAGTTTAAAAAACATTTCACCTTCAAGTTCGACGTATTTTTTAACTTTACCTGTTATCGGGTTTAATATCAAATATTCGTTTATTATCTTCATAGGACAAATATACGAACTTATTTCCAATAAAAAAAGGAGTAACGTTTAAATTACTCCTTAATTATATATAGAGGCTCTCGTGATGAGAGTGACAGTAATAATAAATACCACTATTATTTTAAAAAATCAACACTCCTGTTATTTTGTGAACGATTTTTTTTGGTTTTGTTAGATTGGAACTTTTTAATTTTATTGAAAAGTACACCAATAGTGTAAATTCTTGACTCATCTAATTTACCACCCCACTTAACCATTAATTTATTAAAAAGGTTATCCGCAACCGATATTTGGTCTAAAGTCACACAAGATGTTAACACATCAATAACCCAATTGAATTCTACTTGAAATTGTGTCTTTTCCATATCGTTTAGTTTTAAAGTTTAATCAAAGATAGTGATTAAAAGTCTGACGTTAAAATTAAATCTACAAATTTTTTAATAGTTCTCCTTTTTAATGAAACATCAACACCGGGGAACACATCATCAATTTCGTTAAATAAACGGTTGACCAATGCTTTTTTATTATCATCAACAGAGAGTAATTTATCATCAATTCGAATCATAATTCTATTTTTCATAAAATCATCATTAAAGAAAGTACTATTTCCAAATGGTTTTGATACCGGAAAATGTCTTTTAAGGAATGTTAGGATTTGTTTATCCGTATTCTCTTCGTTATATTTTTTTAAAATCTCTTCTCTCTCAGATTCGGTTATTATTAATCGTCCCATAAACATAAATATTAAGGTTTAGTTCTTTTACAAAGATACTTATTATTTAATATGTTTCTTGTAAAATATTTTGATTTACATTTTAATCGTTTATATAAAAACGAATTGGAACTACTCTACGGTGAAGGTGCAAAAATCGTCGTGAATAACGTATCATTTTCAACCAACAATAAATCATATGTCGTTGATGTTAAATTAATACTTGGTGACACCACGTATGAAGATATGTCGGACCTATATAGTGATGGGTTAAATTATTTAGTTACAGAATCTTGGAAAGGTTCCGGATTTAAAACAAAAATATCATTAATTTATTCCGTAGACATTTGATTATTCGAAAAACCTATCTTATACTTAATAAAAAAAACAAATTATGAAGAAAATTGAATCAGGTGATACTGTAAAAGTTCACTACACAGGAAGATTAGAAGATGGTACTGTTTTTGACACATCTTTAGCTGAGGGACGTGAACCTTTAGAAGTTAAATTAGGTGAATCCCCACTTATCCAAGGGTTTGTTGACGGTTTACTTGAAATGACTGTCGGTGAGAAAAAAACAGTTGAAATTGAAACTGAAAAGGCTTATGGTCAAGTAAACGAACATTTAATCTCTGTAGTCCCTAAAGACCAAGTTCCTGAAGGAGTACAAGTTGGTGAAGGATTACAAGCAACGGCTCCGAATGGTATGCCAATCAACGTTTTAGTTACCGAAGTAAATGAAGAAACTGTTACAGTTGACGCTAACCACCCATTAGCTGGTAAGAAATTAATTTTTGACTTGGAAGTTGTAGAATTAGTTGAGGCTTAATTAAAAAATATGATATGTAAAACCCGGCAATAGTCGGGTTTTTTTATTCGTACATATTTTCAACAAAGTTAGGGTTTTTCTTTTCGAATATTTTAATTAACTGACCGGCAATTGAATTTGCTTCATCTTCATTTTGTCCACCAATATCGGGACCCATATCACGATTTAAAACACTCATTTGATATTCGTGAACCCATTCGTGGGCTAACGTTCTAAAAATGTCACGAGTCATTCTATTCTTACATAAAACATTAATTTGGTTTGGTAATCTACTACCTGTAGTCATATCACCAACTCTATCACCTAAAAATGTTATGGTAATGGAATCCTCCAACGGAAGTTTTTCGTTTAACAATTTTAAAAATTTATCGTAAACTTTGTAATTCTTTTTATTTATTCCTGATTTCTTATGTTCTACAGTAACTTTCATACCTATTAAATATTTATAATAAATACTTTTAACTAATGAGTAAGAAACTAATTATTACCGAATCGGAAAAAAACAATATAAAAGAACAGTATAACTTAAATGAAATAGGGTTTGGTGACGCAATTATGACTTTATTAAGTAAATCTTTAAGTAAAGATGAAAAGAAATCTGACGATACCAAATCAGATGATAAAGAAGATTCTTATTTAAATGACACATCATCAGGTTCTGTAGATTCAAAATGGATGAAAGTAACTAAAAAAGTTATTGACAAATTTGAAGGAGGTTATTGGAATGGTTCAACACCCAAGAATAACCAAACAAGTAAATTAGGTATCTGTAGTAATCACCCTGACGGGAGTATGGGGGCATCAACTGAAACTATGTTTGGGTTAGACAGATACAATGGTAGTATTGAAAAAACATCTGATGGTCAAGAATTTTTCAGAATAATTGATAAACAGAAAAAAGACCTTGGTATGGCCCAATTCTGTAAAAAATGGAAATGGAATTATAAAGGTGGCGATTTAGAAGATAAGTTAAAGTCTTTAGCCGCAAAAGTAATGAAACACAGTTACGATAGAAATGCGGGTAATTACTTTTCACCTGAACTTAAAAAACGTGTTGAAAGTAATGACCGATTATTAATGCACTTTTCATACGCTAGTTGGAATGGTCCAGGTTTCTTCCAAAAATTCGCAAAAAGTTTAAATGACGCGGTTAAGAATGGTAAGTCAGATAAAGAATTACTAAATCAAGCAATTGCCGATAGAAAAAACACTCGATTAATCAGACAGGATAAAGTGGCAGCAGTATTAACTGACCCTAATTTAAATTTAGCATAATGAGAAAATTAATCGAAAGTGTTCTCCACGAAGAATTGGGGGTCCCATCAAATATTGTTGAATCTGCAAAACTTATTACTGAAAACATATACTATGAACTAAAAAAAATATTTAGTGGTGATGGTTATCTAACTGGTGATAACTATCCATTATCATTCAGAATTAATACTAATATTAGTGATTTAAATATTAAACGAATATCATTTGAATTACAGGTTATTGAAGCGAGTGTTGATGAGTTGACGTTGGGGGGTGCGGGATTTAATCCAAGACAAAAAATTGATTACGATAAATTTGTTTATGTTTCAAAAAAAGACCCAAGTGATTTACACATTATGTTAAAATTCTATATACCTGATGATGAAGATGTTGATGTAACATTTGATGAATTTTTCACATACTATGAAGAAAATTTTAATGATGTTGTAAATAACATTTCACACGAAATAAAACACGCTTACGACCATTTTAAAAGACCTGAAGAGTCTATCCCATCATCTGTTGAATATCAATCATCAATTAATTTTGGATTTGGTATTAGACCATTACAAGAATTCTTTTTCGATGTTTACTACAGTCATCAAACTGAAAATTTGGTGAGAGCTACTGAGATTTATACTAGCGTTAAAACAGAAAATATTAATAAAGAAAAATTTCTTGAGTTTTTATTAAAGACTGAATCATACAAACGTTATAAGAATCTACAAAATTTGACGTTTGACCAATTTTATAATTCATTATTAGAATCGGTTGACGTTATTAAAGAAAGACTTGAGTCTAATCAAATTGATATTCCTGAAACAGACGATGAGGTTGTTAAATTAATATTAGAATTGGCTTACACTAACATCACCAATAAAAAAATTGAGAGTTTAAGTAATAGTTTAGCATCAGGTTTTGCTGAAATGATTATGGGTATTAACCCTGATAGTGAAAAAGGTAAATTTTTCGAAAAGAATGCTAATAAATTCTCAAAATACGAGGATAATTATTTAGGGTTCTATAAAAACGAAATAAAAAAATTCAATATTGTCGGAGATAAAATGGTTAAAAAAATCTCAAAGTTATATGCAATTGCTAACAATGAAGATTCTAACCAAAGTAATATCATCAAAAAAATATATAACAAAGTAAACCCCTAATTAAATAGGGGTTTTTTATTAATTAGATAAATCAGTGGGTTCAAAACCAAAGAACTCAGATATTTTACTAAACTCCGGTTTCATACCACTTGAGTAATCACTATATTTTAAATCTCTACCTTCAGAATCAATTAAACTAAGCATACCACTAACATATTTGAATATGTTTTTATCGTTCAAGATTGCAATTAATTCACGATGTTCATCAATCATCATATAACCTTCCATTGTTTTATATGCGGTTAATATGTTTCCCTCCGAATTTAACAATACAATACTTGGGAATTTCTTATTCAACAAACTAACTTCTTTTTTCTTCATAACTTAACTTATTATATTGATTTCACTTTCTGTTTCAATGACAACTCTCGCGCCACAACTTAATATAGGTTTTTTATCCCCACTACCACAATATATTATCTTACTTGGACCAAGTATCTCAACTTCATTACAATAAGTGTTCTTACGTCCTTGTTTTATCGTAATTACGGGTAAGTCGGTATCTTTTGTTTTGTTTGACCTGATATGTTGTTGATTAACGTGTATCCGTGTCTTCATTTCTTCAAATATAATAAATTAATTTGATAATGGTGCTTTTATTGTTTGATGTGATTGGTAGTTACCTAATTGAATATCTTCTTCTAATAAGCATCGACAGAAATTATCATCACTAAATGATTTAATTACTGACATAGCATCTATAGGTCCAACACCACATTCGCCACCTTCATAAGGCCAAAACTCTGTGTTGATGTTTAAAGTTGGTAATTCAAACGGTGTTCTCGTTCTTGTCGGAATATTAAATTCATCACAAACTTTTGTGAATTCTTCATCACTCATTCCTTCCTGTATCTTAGACAAATCTAATTTGGGGTTTTCATAACACATACAAACTCTTTCATCAACTCGTAATTCTCTACCAATTTGTTCTTTTGCTTGTTCAATATGGTTTGAATATAAGTGTGTATCACCCAAGTTTCCAATTAATTGGTCAGGAACCATATTAACTACTTTAGCTATGATTTCCAATAACAATCCGTAAGATGCAATATTGAATGGTAAACCTAAGAATGTATCTACTGAACGTTGATTCCACATCAATGAGATTGCTCGTGTTGGAATGTTGTATTCATCACAATGTTTAATTTGTTGTTCAACCAATGATGGGTATTTTTCTTGTATTTTTCCACCCATCCACTCAATCCTTTCTTTATCACTCAACTCTCTTGTATAAACTTGAAATCCATAATGACAAGGTGGGAGTACCATTGAATCCAATTCTCCAACATTCCAAGCATTAACCATCAAACGTCTTGAATCAGGATTTGTTTTAAGGTCGTTGATTAGATTTGCTATTTGGTCAGTTATTTTAACAGCGACTTTACAATTTTCGGATGTTACATCATATGGGATAAATTGTTTCCACTCTCTCCATTGCTTACCATACACAGGTCCTAACTCACCCCACTTCTCAGCAAACTCATCATCAGATTTGATTTCATCAATAAATTCTTCTTGAGTTAATGTCGGTAACTTAATTGATGTGGGTCCAAATCCATCATATTCTGAAGTTTCGATACTATTCCAATAATTCTTATAAGCATCACCATCCCAAATATGACAATCATTATCAACAAGGTATTTAATGTTGGTATCACCACGTAAGAACCATAACAATTCGGTAATAACTCCTTTCATATACATTTTCTTTGTTGTAAGAAGAGGAAATCCGTCCTTCATATTATGACGAATGGTATAACCAAAGATAGATTTAGTTCCCGTACCGGTTCTATCTTTCTTATCAACCCCATAATCTAATATGGTTTGAAGTAAATCTGTGTATTGTTTATCTAATGAGTTCATATTTTTTATTTTAAATCACTATCGCTCTAATTGTTTTACTTCTCATAAATGTTCCAACGAGAGTGTCAGCACCTGAATTAAACGACTCACTCATAATGAATATTCTATTCTCTTTATGTTCTTCCAAGAATGTTAAAATGTATTCCATTACCGTTAATCTAAAATCAATCGTTTCGTATTCATATCGGTTCATTAATTCTTCTCTTATAGAATTAAATTTCGAAGTCAACTGATGTTCCTTAACACTATTTATGGTACGCGTGCGAGCTAAAAAATGTTTACCATCAACAGAAACCGATGGTGAATCAATGATTTCAAATTCATATGTTGTTCCCTCTCTTATTATTTTTTCAATTTGATAATCAAGTATTTCTTTAATCTCTTGTTCTGATGTATTCATAATTTTTTTTTATGTTATTTTCACCTAAACATATACAATATTTTGCAAAATGTCCACATTCTTCGTGATAGGGTCCATACAACTTTTCATTTTGTTCGTTAAGTTTCTTCACAATCATATGTGAAGGATTGTTTTCATCTAAACTACTATACAATTTACTCATATTATTTTTTCTTTTTTTTGGTTTCAGGATAAACACCTAAAGAATAACCCAACATTAATTCAAGATTCCCTAAGTTTGTTTCGGTTCTCACAGGTGTTTCGTTATTATAGAATAATGAACAAAGAACAACTTTTTTCTGTGACAAACTATAAACAACTTTCCAACAAATAGAAGGTATCTTCATCCCATTCACTTCGATATTTGGGGCTCCCCAATATCCACCTGTATAAATCATTAGTGAATCGGTTTGGGACATTTTTCTAATCTCTGTTTCCATCGCTTTCCAAATCCCTCTATTAAGTTTTCTTGTTTGTGGTAATCTATTATAATCTCTAAAAGTTAAAGAATCAAGACGACAGTTATATGCAAAGTCTTCGGCGTTAGCCAAATGTCCTTTATCGTATAAAGTCCCTTTATATTGATTCTCATTCACTAACTTTAATTTAGTATCGTTCACCCAATTGGTTGCTCTTTGACACTTACCACCACCTTTATATAACTTGTATTTTACATATAATGGTTCACCTAATTGTTTATTAACGTAAGCGGTGTA
>JGI12421J11937_10000285_pt1 | contig 19121 bp, 13 predicted proteins | sample LakErihyJuly2011_2_FD_11937 | JGI IMG/M metagenome (IMG submission 11937)
GGCTCGGCTCACCGCCCAAGAGATCGTGCGGCTGCTCCAAGATCCCGTGGAGATTGCCGACCGGCACACCCACCTGCGTCGCCGCCTGCTGCCGGGAGACATCGGAGTGCTAGCCGCCAACCACCGGGAACTCCGCCTGGTTCGCCGAGCGCTACAGGCTGGTGGTATCGCCTGCCAATCCTCTGGCAAGGGCCTAGGCAGCGTGTTCGAAAGCGACGAAGCACTCGACGTTCTCGCATGGTTAGAACTACTCGGTGCACTGCACCACCACGGCGAATTGCTCGGGCGGCTTTCGGCCTTCCTCGTGAGCCCGCTGGGCGCGGAGTCGGCCGCTCACGTCTTGGAGATCCAAACCCATCCCACCCTGCAGGCCGAGGCGTTCCAACGGTTCCTCCAGGCACAACAAGAACTCGGACGGGTCGGACCCTTGGCGCCATTGCTTCGGTGGATCACAAGCAGCGAAGTTTCGGCCCGAAACCTGGGTTACGCAGACGGCGAACGGCGCATCACCAACTGGCGACAGGTGGGAGTGCTGCTGCAGGGGCGATTCGAGCAAGGACTCCGGAGTGCCGAATCGCTGGCCGCCTGGCTGGCTCGCCAAGTTTCCGATGCCCCGGAATCCCTCGGGGATGCCGCCGGTGAAAGCACCCTGATGCGCCTAGAGACCGATGCCTCGGCCGTGCAACTCAACACTATTCATGGGGCCAAAGGGCTAGAGTACCCGGTGGTATTCTGCCCCTTCCTGGGAATCGTCCGAGGACGGAGCCATCTCGCCGCATCCAACACGGCCGTGGCACGGTTGAGCGACTCATGGGTGGTCGATGTCGGCTCCGAAGACTTCGAGTCCACTCAGGAAGCCTCCCAAATACAAGAGGCTGAAGAGGACGACCGTCGCCTCTACGTGGCACTGACCCGAGCTCGCCACCGGCTCTACCTAGGAATGGCCCCCATCGCGGCTTCGAAACGAGGACCGAAGAACACCTCGGCGTTCGAATCGCCGCTGGCCCTTTTACCCGGATTGGCAGCGCCGTCGATGGATCAGTGGCCTACCTTCTGGAGTGCACTGGATCCACACGGAATCGGCTTCTTGGCGGACTCTCCAACGACAACGGCCGCCGTGGCCTGCGAGTCGGCGTGGTCCACCGGAGCGCCTGCGGGCACGCCGCCGGTTTCTGATGAACTCCTCAGCCCTCCGGCCCCGAGGCCTTATCTCTGCGCTCCGTTCGCTGTGCGTAGCTTCACCTCGCTTTCTCGATCCGATCTTGACCACGACCTGAGCGCTGCAGACCGAGATCTGGCAACCGTAGATGCAACCCCGGCCGGTGCGACCGAATCCGCAGAGAACACCGATGTTTTGGCAACTCTGGGGACGGCCGGCAGCCTCTTGGGCGACCAACTGCACCGCGCCCTCGAAGACTACCTAGGCAACGGCCGCTCCCTAGATCAGGCCGTCGCCGGCTACGACCAACCCGAAAATTGGAAGCAGGCCCTCACAGGAATCCTCGAAGCCGATCTAGATCTAGCACCGGGCGTGCGTTTTCGCCTCGGAGACCTTCGCGGTGATTGCATTACGGAGATGCAGTTTCACCTATCCGTGGGCCGTGTCTCGCCGGCGGCTCTGTCGGCGGTGCTCGTCCAAGATCCAGGCATCCAAGCAATTCTCGGGGGGCCTGAATGGGCCGAGAGCCTGGCGGGATGGTCGTTCACGGAGTTCACCGGATTCCTGCAGGGTTTCATCGACCTGATCTTTGAACGAGGTGGACGCTGGTACGTCGCCGACTACAAGAGCAACCGACTCCAACGCTACCACCCCGCGGCCCTGAACCGTGTGATGCTCGACGCACATTACTTGCTGCAGGCGCGTCTCTACCTATTAGCCCTGCACCGCCACCTGCGATCCACTCTGGCCGACTACGACCCCGACCGGCACCTCGGCGGAGTCGCCTACCTCTTTGTCCGCGGTTTTCCCGGGCAGGGCGTGTGGCTCGATCGAACCCACTGCGAAGATCTGGACCGCCTCGATGCCCTGTTCCACAGACCTGATCTCTGCTCATGAATTCTGGTCCATTCCACCGACTCTCCAGTACCCCCGCGATCGTCCCCGACGGGTTCGAAGAACTGGCCCAGGCCATCTGGCCAACCGTGGCTAAAGACTCTCCACTGGCTGAGCATCAGCCGCGGCTCCGTAGCCTCTTGGCCGAGCTGATGAGGCGGGCCAGCACTGGCATCGGTTCGTTGCCATTGACCGAGGCAGGGCTCAGTGCCGACGAGCGGATCGCGCTTGAACGGTGGACCGACTGCATCGCTATCGAAGGATCGGCACTGGTGCTGCCACGCTACGCACAGCAACTGCGAGAGATCCGCTCGTTCGTAGAAGCACGACTGCGTTCTCAAGGTCCGCGATTGCCCGATGCCGAAGTGGCCCGCCATCTCGGGCAAATCCTACCACCGCAGCGCATCAGCGGAACGGGCACCGGCTCGATCCAGACCCACTTCGACAACGCCCAGCAACGACTGGCCATCGCTGCCCTGGTAGATGCGCCGGTGGGTGTCCTCACCGGAGGGCCTGGCACGGGTAAAACCACCACAGCGGCCGCGCTCTTGGCCGTCCGGCACCGCATCGATGCGGCCCTGACTCCCGACCAAATTCTCGTTGCCGCACCGACCGGCCGAGCGGCCAGCCGCATCGGAGAGGCGATTGCACAATCCGCCGCCCGACTGACGGGGCTCGACGAGGGCGACCGCGCCTTCCTCAAGGGCATTACCACGGTCACACTCCACCGAGCTTTGGAATGGGGACCGGAGCCTCCGGAACGTGGCGGCCCCTACCGGCGGAACGCGCTCCGACCGCTCCAAGTCCGTGTGATGCTGGTTGATGAAGCCAGCATGGTCGATTTGTCGTTGATGCATGCGCTGATTCGAGCCCTACCGCCGGACGCATCGCTGCTGCTGCTGGGCGACAGCGACCAACTGGAGAGCGTCGACGTCGGCGGCATCCTCTCTGAATTCGTCCAAAGAGCGGGCCAGAACCGCCTCCTTCCGGAGTCTCTGCAAACTCGCTTGGCCGCCCGGCTCGGGATTTCGAACGAACAAGTACAAGCCGAGTACGATCAAGGGTTGCCCCACCTTCCCTCAGAAAGCCCCGGGGAGGCGCTGCCCGGACTGGTGGTGGGGCTCCGACACAGTTGGCGCGCAATGAACGCGCCCTGGGTTCTTGATCTCGCCGAGTGCGTTCGGCCCGGCGGCACTCAGTCGCGGAGCTCTATCGAGGAGTGCTTCGATCGGCATGCCTCGGCGACCGAACCTGTTCTCACTTGGCATCGTGAGTCCCCCGACCGATCCCGCCGGATCTTTTGCCAAGAGCGCTGGAAATCGTGGGGAGAGCTGGCCCGCACTTGGACCGAGCTCTGCCAGGACTCAGGTTCTGAGGCTCAGTCCCAAGGACAGGCTCGGAATGAGGCCTTGCGACTTCTTGGGCGATTTCAACTCCTCTGCAGCGCCAATCATCAGGTGGACCGCGCCAACCAGGCCGGCACCGCGCTGCTTTGGGCCAAGGGGGCCCGACCTCTCAGCGAACTGCCCCATGGTTGCCCAGTGCTGGTTCTGGCCAACCTGCGTTCGCTCGGACTGAGCAATGGCGATATCGGCATCGCCCTCGGCCCCATCTCCGGTGGTCCGGCCACACTGGTCCTTTTTCCGGGGGCCGATGGAATCCCGAGGCTGATCCCGCGGGTCCGACTGCCGGCGCATCAACCGGCCTTCGGACTCACTATCCACAAAAGCCAGGGAAGCGAATGGGATTCGGTCGCCCTCGAACTGCCGTCCAACGCCGAGTCCCGGCTCCTCAGCCGCAACCTTCTTTACACGGGCATCACCCGATCTCGCCGAGTCCTCGACCTCTTCGGTACGCCGGAATCCCTCGACCTGGTGCTCAGGGGCTCACCGTAAAAGGACTCGTTCACCTCTTGGCAGTTCGCCTCGCCGAAAACAGGTTGCTCAGACTCGACGCGGTCCCCATCTGAAGACGGGCTGCGATCCATTTCAGGGTCATGGTGGTCTCCGCACGCAGTGTTAAGGCTATCTTGAGTTTCGCCGGGTCTCCCTTGCGACGCTCCGCCAAGTCAGTCTCCTTCCAACCGAGCTTCGCCAATGCTTCGCGCGCCAAACGTTCCGCCTTCTCAGTGGCCGGCTCCTGCAACTCCACGCCGGAGTTTAAAGCAGCTCCGCCCGACTCCAATTGCGCCACCAACTCTCGGCGAAACGAGTCATCACCCCAGCACCACCCTCGCCGAATTCCGGCGTAATCTTCCGGGTTTTCCTCGCGTCGCCGCTCTTCCATTAATCGCTCGAACTGTTTTCGACCCGCCGAGCTTTCCTTGGGGATCCCCATTACCCCCAAGACCCGCTCCACTTGCAGCCAGGCAGGCCGTCGGCGGTTCTGCTCTAGGTAGGCCGGATAACTGCTCCACCGGTACGCCTGCAACGGCTCCGTGGGTTGCAGCAATTGGGCGCGCACGGGGTTGAGGTGGACATATTCGCAGACCGTCCGCAGGTAATCCGGCTGACCTGGATCAACCAAGAGAGCCTTGTAGCGTCCGCTAAAGAGGTGACCCGACACACCGTGACGCCGGTTGAACCTCAAGGTGTAGGTGCCCAAGAACCACTTCATCCCCGCCACCAAATTGCCCCGGGGCGTCTCCAGCACCAGGTGGAAGTGATTGCCCATGAGGCAATAGGCGTGAACGAGCCAATCGGCCTTGACGCAGGTCTCGTCGAGTGTGCTGAGGAACAACTGGTGATCAACATCATCGCGGAAGATGGCTTCACGTCGATCTCCTCGATTCATGACGTGGTAGATCGCTCCGGGGTATTCGATGCGCAGCTTACGGGCCATAAGTATCATTTTGGTCGAGCCGGAGGATCTTGTAAATATGCAAGACAGGCCCTTTTTGTGTAAAAAGGTAGGACTGATGAATTTAGGAGGACGCACCCTGGCGGCAGCGGACCCTGGCGGCAGCGGGATCGGTCCGCAGCGAGCATTGGAAGCGAACACCCAGTTCCCCTAGCGCACAGCGCGAAAGCTCCACCTTTCCTTGAGCTTACCTGCGAGCGCAGGACTGTTCCCGCGGAGCTCCTCGAGGCACTCGTGCCCAGCGACAGCCCTGCCACCCCATCACCATAAAAATATGCAAGACTGGCTATTTTTGTGTAAATAGGTGGGACCGACCCCGGCAGCGATTCCAGCAGGTGGGATTTTAATGTTTGCGTGGCCTCTGGGGGGAAGGCGTGGTCTTCTTTAGAGCCAGAACACATGAGCGACCCGCGTTACGCCAAACTGGCCAAGCTTCTCATCGAATACTCCTGCGAACTAAAGGCGGGAGAGAACATCTTGATCGACCTGGTCGATACTCCAGATGCGATGGCCGTGGAACTCATCCGCGCCACTCGGGCCGTCGGTGCCACTCCGATTGTGGAGATGCGCCATTCTCGGATCCTCCGCGAGGTTCAGATGGGAACCGATGAACGTCATGCCAAACTGGTGCGGGATCTCGAGCTGAACCGCATCCGCAAGATGCAGGCTTACATCGCCATCCGCGGCGCGAACAACGCCAGCGAGAACAGCGATGTGCCGTCCGAGAAGACCCGGCTCTATTCTAAGACTCTCCGGCCGGCTCTCGATCACCGCATCAACAAGACTCGCTGGTGCGTCCTGCGCTGGCCGACGCCGAGCATGGCTCAGTCGGCCAACATGAGCACTGAGGCCTTCGAGAAGTTCTACTTCGACGTGTGCACCATGGACTACGCCAAGATGGCGCGAGCTGTGAAGCCTCTCGAGAAGCGCATGATCAAGGCCGACAAGGTTCGACTGGTAGCACCGGGCACCGATCTCTCCTTCTCCATCAAGAATATCGGAGCCAAGCCCTGCGAGGGCTTGCGCAATATTCCCGATGGCGAGTGCTTCAGTTGTCCCACGCTCAAATCGGCCAATGGCGTGATCACCTTCAATACGCCGACCCTGTATGCCGGCACCAAGTTCGAGGGCATCCGCCTGGAACTGAAAGAGGGTCGTATCATCAAGGCCACTTGTCAGGGCGGCACCGAGCGCAAGCTCAACGAGATCCTCGATATGGACGCAGGAGCCCGGTCCATCGGCGAGTTCAGCCTCGGGTTCAATCCCTTCATCCTCAACCCGATGTGCGACATCTTGTTCGATGAAAAGATCGCTGGTTCCCTGCACTTCACTCCGGGTCAGGCCTACGAAGATCCGGGCAATGGCAACAAGTCTGCCGTTCATTGGGACATGGTGCAAATCCAGCGCCCGGAGTGGGGCGGCGGCGAGGTTTGGTTCGATTCCGAAATCATCCGGCGAGATGGTCTTTTCGTGCCGAAGGACCTCCACGGGCTCAATCCGGAAAACCTCCGCTGAGGGGTTCTAAAACCCGTCCGCTCCAGAACACCCCCCATGTCTGCGTCCTTAACTCGCTGGCTGCGAGTCTCCTGCATTCTGGCTCTGACATGGGTGTCTGGCCTCGTTCAGGCTCGGGACTGGGAACCCGGATTTCGCGACTTGGCCAACTGGGGACGCGGTCTGCAGTTGCGGCCCATCACTTCGGGTGAAGAACTCCTTTTGACCAACCGCTGGACGCGCATGCGGTTCCGGAAGGACTCCGATCGGATGAGCTTCAACGAGGTGGAGTTTCGCCTTTCGGACCGAATCTCAGTCGAAGGTGGCCATTTCCGGGTCTCCCAGCGCGATATCGATTCGCTCATGGCGCCGCTATTGACCCCGCCCAAGCGCACTTCACGCCCCATTAAGCGGATCGCCATCAATGCCGGGCACGGTGGTCGAGATCCCGGCAACATGGAGGGTCGTCGGATGGAGAAAAACTACACGCTGGATCTGGCCATCGACCTGGCACGACACCTTAAGGCGTCGGGTTTTCAGGTGGTGTTCATCCGTAGCTCGGACCGGTTCATCGCCCTTCCAGATCGTGCGACGGAGGCCAACCGCGCAAACGCCGACCTGTACGTCAGCCTGCATTTCAATGGGTTCGATGGGCCCGGAAATGACGCGGTGCAAGGCCTCGAAACCTATTGCCTGACGCCTGCTGGGTCCCCTTCGAGCAATGATTCCCAACGGCACGGTCGGATGGCCGGTTTCGACGCCAACCGCTTCGACCGCGAGAACGTCACCCTCGCCCACCTCGTCCATCGGGCCATCCTCGATCAGACCCCCTTGGCCGATCGGGGGGTGCGCCGGGCCCGCTTCAAAGAATTGACGTTGCTGCGAATGCCCGGACTCCTCATCGAGGGCGGCTACATGACCCACCCTGGTGACACCCGGCTGATGGACTCTAAAAAATCACGAGACCAACTCGCCGCCGCCATTGCTGACGGCATCCTCCGCCATAAAAAGCTCGTTGAGCGCGGCACCCCGGAGTGAGTCCCGGCGACAAACTCCTTCGCCAAAACCGCCTGCGGTGACTGGCCCCAGAAAACTCAACCGAGGCGAATTGTCAGTGACGGTGTGAAGACCAATGCAACTTGCCGGTTTGGAAACCACTGAACTCAGAAACTCAACGGATCATTGATCCGGCCTCAGCTTGTCGGTTACCCGAGGGAATTCTGATCAACTCTGGTGGGCCCCGGACGCATTCAGCCTCATCTGGAAGAAGTAAGAGACGCGGGCATTCATCCTAGAAGAAAACCCATCCGAGGATCCGGAAAAACCTCGGATTTTGAACCGGCAACTTTCCGTGGATTCCGGAACGTTGCTGAGAGCCAATACAACCGGGAGCCAACGCCACGCCTGTGAGCAATCGCTCCACCCCGACTCCGTGCTGCTGAAATGAGCGGGCAGGCAGCCAGACAAGGAACGCTTCTGACGGCCGAACACAGAGCGAACCACTCGAACGCTTCTGACGCAGCAACCGGTCCGCGGGGAGCAATGCGGGGAGCAAAAGCCCCCCCGCCTCCGCTCACTTTCGCTGGCCGGTGACTAATTCCTCAACTAGAGGCTTGGCGGCGTAGACGCTGCGAAGCGCCTCCAAGATACCCGCGCTGTGGACCGAAAGGGCCCGGGCTTGGGTTTCTTCATAGGCAAACCCCAGCACCAACGACTCGATGTTGCCATCGAAGATAATGCCCACAAATTCGCCCTTCCGATTCACCACCGGACTGCCCGAGTTGCCTCCGATGATATCGTGGGTGGAGACAAAGTTGAACGGGGCTTCGGCATGGAGGGCGCGGCGTTTCTTCTGCCAGCGTTCGGGCAAATCAAACGGAGGGCGACCCTCCATTTCGGCGGAACGCTCAAAGATTCCGCCCAGCGACGTCGTCGCCGGGATGGCCTTACCTAGCGAAGTGTACCCCTTCACTACCCCGTAGGAGAGCCGCAGGGTGAAGGTGGCGTCCGGATACTGCCCCTTGCTTTCCAGAGCAAAGCGGGCAGACGCGATCGCTGCATGCGCCTGCTTCTTGATCTCGGCTTGGGCCTCCATCAACTGCCGCACTTCGCGTGCCTCAGCATCCACCGACTTGGCCACCAAAATGAGGGGATCCTCAGAGGCATCGATGGCTGACGTGCCGCCCTTGTAGAGCCGACGACGCTCATCGACCGAGCGCAGGCGACTGCCATTAATGAGTTCTGCAGCACGGGCCCGCGGCGACTTGCCGGCCATCACCTTCTTGACGACCGGATACTCCGCTCCGAGTTGCTCGTTCAGATAGGTCAACGAATCGGCCAAGCTAATGATCTCGAGGTCATTGTGGATGGGCTTGTCGGAGAAAAGACTCATCTCCAACGATGCTCGTCCGGCCTCGGCAAACTCGCGCAGACGTTCCCCGTCGGCCTTGGGATATTCTCCGGCCGCCCGGACCAGGATGTGGGCAATATCGAAGAGTTCTGACTGGAAGGCCTGTCCGGCTTCCAGCAATCGGTGGACCCGCTCATACCGCGCGATCGACGACTGGGCCTGCTGGATCTGGTCATAGGCCGCTGCGGCGGAGGCAAAGGCCGGATTGGCGGCAAACTTCGTGCGCAAGGCCATCTCTTGCTGGCGCTTGGACTGCATCAAGGCCGGATCGTAAAGGCCGGCATGACCGCCATCGCGGGCCTTGCGGCTGTTCTGAATGCCAAAGAGTTCATCCTTCGCACGCCGGGCATTCTCGGCACTGCGCTCGCTCCAAGACCTCAAGAGCACCTCACGGCGCTTGAGATAAGCCAACGTGATCGGGTACTGACGGTCGCGGAGGTACTCCAACTCGGCGACGGTGAGCATGCGCTCCGTGCGGCCCGGATGCCCCGAGACGAAGGTCAATTCGCCCTCAGCGGCCCCCGCCTTAGACCACTTCAGAGAGTGCGGCACCTTCACGGGTTTGCCGTCTTCGTAAGCTCGAAAAAAACAGATATCGAGGTCGAAGCGCGGATACTCGAAGTTGTCGGGGTCGCCACCAAAGAANGCGACCTGCTGNTCCGGNGCAAAGACCAACCGGACATCGGTGTATTTCTTGAANCGATACAGGTGATAGGCACCTCCCTGATAAAGCGTTACCACATCTGACCGAAGGCCCGTGGCGTCGAGGGATTCCTTCTCGATGGCCGCCATGACCCGGCGCCGGGCCTTCACCGCATCCTCGGGCGATAAGCCGGCCGTCACCGCGGCATTGACCCGGTCAGTCACTACCGCAATGGATTGCAGAACATTCAACTCGAGGTCTACGCAGGGAATCTCCTCCGCCTGCGATCGGGCATAGAATCCATCGCGCAAGTAGTTCTTCTGGGCGCTGGAAACCTTCTGGAGCGCGTCAGCCCCGACGTGGTGGTTCGACAAGACTAACCCGTCTTCGCTGACAAACGATCCGGAGCCCCCGGAGTTGAACCGAACCGANGANTTCTGNAGATGCTCCAGCCAAGCGTCGGTCATCTCAAAGCCATACTTGGCGCGCACCTGTTCCCGGGGAGGATCATTGTAAAGCCACATTCCCTCGTCAGAACGAAGGGCCCCGGTTCCGCAGAAAACCGCCAGCGAGGCGGCCAGAAACGTCTTGCGCGACATGCACTCCCAAGAACCTCCGACAGCCCCCGCCCGTCAAGGGACGAATTGCAAAGGTGAAGGTCTATTCAGTGGTCGAGAACGCTCCAGAACACCGAGCAACCCGCCTCTTATGGATGCCTCATGCAAATTCTCCCCCCTGCCCTCCAGCGGTAATTACCCCCTGTGACGCCACCGTGACTCGACCGTCACCCGTATTGACAGAAGGCCGAGTTCTGGCGTAACACGGCCCAGCAGCCGAAGCTTGGTCGGTGTCCAATCGAACAAGCGCGGGGGACCCAAGGCTGAAATCAATCCATGATTTCAGCACGGGGCGTAGGGTGGGGAAACCGACCCGGGGCACTTCCAGGCCCTAGCCCGTCAGCTAACCTCGCAGGCATATGGAAGGGTATCCGGTCGTGCGCAGTTCGGCGGAGTCGGGCTTGCGACAACGGTGACCCTCGGTCGCTGGTCTGTTGCAGACATCATGAACTCATTCCTCCCGACGCCTAGGGCCGCTCTGGTAATTCCAGATCAGGTCGTCGTGGCCAATTCCCTGCCACTCTCCCACCCGAATCCCTTGCTATGAGCAAACACGCACCCGCAACTGGCAAACGCTTGGTCGGCCTTTCAATGGCCGCGTTGGGCATTGTCTATGGAGACATCGGCACCAGCCCGATTTACGCCTTCAAAGAATGCTTCGCTCCGGGTCATGGAGCGCCAGTGAGCGCTAGCAATGTTCTGGGGGTGGTATCGCTCATCCTCTGGTCCCTGCTGCTGATCGTGACCGTGAAATACCTGGTCTACGTGCTCCGAGCCGACAACAAGGGCGAAGGCGGAATCCTCGCTTTGTTGTCCTTGGCCTTTCCGGAAGCCAAAACGGGTCACCGGAGTCGCTTGGCCAAGAGCTTCGCCGCCATCGGCATCGGCGGGGCCTGCCTGCTCTATGGCGACGGCATCATTACGCCAGCCATCTCGGTGTTGGGAGCCGTAGAAGGCTTGAAGATGGCCGGAGCTGGGTTAGATCGATTCATCCTTCCTATCTCGGTGATCATCATTCTCGTCCTGTTCGCAGCCCAGCGGTTTGGTACGGCGAAGGTCGGACGGATCTTTGGCCCGATCACGCTGGTCTGGTTCGTGGCCATCGCCGTGCTTGGGATCCGGGGCATCCTAATGCAACCGGAGATCCTGAAAGCCTTCAATCCCCTCCACGGCCTGTCCTTCTTGGCCGGTCATGGAAAGATTGGTTTGGTGGTCCTCGGTTCCGTCGTGCTGGCGGTCACTGGCGGTGAAGCGCTCTACGCAGACATGGGGCATTTCGGGCCACGCCCGATCCGTCTGGCCTGGTTTGTGGCGGTATTTCCGGCCCTGATCCTCAATTACCTCGGCCAAGGCGCTCTTCTGTTAGCCCAGCCCGAAATTGCCGCGACATCGACTTTCAATCCCTTCTATCAACTCTGCCCTCAGTGGGCGCTGTACCCTCTGGTGATTCTGGCCACTGCCGCGGCGATCATCGCCTCCCAAGCGCTCATCTCCGGGGCCTACTCCCTGACGATGCATGCCATTCAGTTGGGCTACATGCCGCGACTCGTCATCGAACACACCTCTGAACACGAGCGTGGCCAGATTTACATGCCTCAGGTCAATTTCGCTCTGATGGTTGCCTGTCTCGGACTCATCTTCGGCTTCAAGACCTCGGAAAACTTGGCCAGTGCCTACGGAGTCGCGGTGACCTTCACCATGGTGACCACCACCCTTCTCTTCTTCTTCGCCTCTCAGCGGGTGTTCGGTTGGTCCCGACTTCATGCCTCGCTGGTGGCCGGTGGCATGCTTATGGTGGAGGGCCCCCTGGCAGTGGCCAACTTGTTGAAGATTCCCCACGGCGGTTGGTTCCCGCTGCTCATCGCCGGAGCGATGTTCCTCATCATGTCCACCTGGAAAACCGGCCGACGCCTCGTCTGGGAACGCCTCCGGATCAGCGCCATGCCGGCCGTCAAGTTTATCGCGGACATGGCCAAAAAGGATCCGCTACGGGTGGCCGGGACCGCCGTGTACATGGCCAGCAGCCCGCACACGACTCCAATGGCCCTGCTGCACAACCTCAAGCACAACAAGGTGCTCCACAAGCGGGTCGTCTTCTTCACCATCTGCGTGGACGAAGACCCTGTGGTGGACAAGGCCCACCGGCTGGAGGTAGAGCGGATGGAGTCTGGCTTCTGGCGGGTCCAGGCCCACTACGGGTTCATGGAGACCCCCAACATCCAGGCCATCCTTCGGCAGTGTGCGGAACACGATCTCGAGTTCCATGAGATGGAAACCACCTTCTTCCTCAGTCGCGAAACGGTGATCCCAAAGACCGACAATGGCGGCATGAACATCTGGCAGGAGCACCTGTTCGCCATCATGGTCCGCAACGCCCTCAGCGCCACGGCCTATTTCCGCCTGCCTGCCAACCGAGTCGTCGAGTTGGGCATGCAAGTGGAGATCTGATCGAGCTCTCCCCGGTTTCCCTGGCTTCCCTGGCACGGGCGACCTCTGCCCGAAGTCCAGGGGGCAACCTGAGTTGCCCCCGATCCAGAATCAGGAACTGGGCCCCGCCGATAGCCACTCGAACGCGCTGAAGATTGGCCTCCACACCGGAGGCCTCGTTCAGTTCAGCCGGCCGATGGACAGGCTCCCAGAAGAGGGGCGCCAATCTGCCGCCCCTTGGCCCATCAGAACTTGCTCAAGCGCTCGAGCTCCTTGACCCGCTCCAAGATCTTAGCCTTGGTCGTGCGGGTGGTGACATTGAGACCAAAACCCTCGCAACAGAAGGACGCCACGACACTGCCGTGCAAGATGGCGCGTCGGAGATTGGACTCAACCGTTCCTTTTTTCTGGGCCGCCAGATAACCAATCAAACCGCCCACGAACGAGTCCCCGGCACCGGTCGGATCGACCACCTTGCGGAGCGGATAGGCCGGCGCAATGAAGAGCCCCTTCGGCCCCGACAGAATTGAACCGTGCTCGCCTTTCTTAATGATCACGTACTTCGGGCCCATCCGGTGAATCTTGGTCAGGGCACTCACCACGTTGTCGTCGGAGACCAATTGACGCGCCTCACTGTCATTGAGCACCAGGCAGTCAATGCGCTTCAATAGGGTTAGGACTTCGGGCAATGCGATGTTCAGCCACAAGTCCATCGTATCGGCGATGACGAACTTGGCCTTGGAGATTTGATCCAGCACCCGGTGCTGCACCCCCGGAGAAATATTGGCCAAGAGAACGAACGGTGTGGACTCGTAGGCCGCCGGAAGTGCCGGTTGCCAGTGCTCGATGACACCGAGCACGGTCTCCACCGTCCGCCGGTTGTTCATATTGACCTCGTACTCGCCCGACCAATGGAAGGTCTTCCCGTCTTTCACCCGCTCCAATCCCTGGAGACAAATACCGTGCTTCTTAAACAGTGTGAGGTATTTGGCCGGAAAGTCGCCCCCCACGACACCCATCAACCGAGTCGGAGCGAAGAAGCTCGAAGCCACGGCCGCATGGCTGGCGGAGCCGCCCAACAGGCGAGGGTTTTCTAATTTTGGAGTCTTAATGGAATCCAGCGCGGTGGTACCGATGACGAGAACGCTCATAAGTGTGAAACCACCTTATCGTCAGCCCCGGGCCACGATCAAGGACACGGCACATGGAAGATAAAGCGGGGATGCTGCGGCCCGCGATTTAGCACAGCCGCTAGCGCAGGTAATCCATCAAGGACATCGACAGAATTTTGCCGCCGGTCTGGAGGGCGGCCTGATAAGAAACCTGAGTCTCGTTCAGTCGAACCAATGCCTTGGCCAAGTCGACGTCGGTCTCGCCAGAAATTTGGCCTTCGAGAGAGAGCAACCGATCGCTCACTGTTGCACTGGCGGCCTCCAAGCGGCCTTGCACAACGCCATTGGCGGCAATGTGGCGCAGGAGATTGTCGGCATCGGCCTGCAACCCCACCGCCGTGGTGGTCGTGACCGCAGCGCCAGTGCCGGCCAGCAACTGATCTTGGAACTGAATGAGGTGATTGAAAAAATCGGCTCCGGATCGAGGGTCCTCGATCAAACCAGCCGGACCTGAGCCCGTCGGGTTCGATCCTACCACGCTGGCGCTGAGTTCCTGACCTTCGGCAATGTCCAGAGACGGTATGTCCTGATTGCCATTGTAGGTCACCGACTGCACCCGACCATCGGTGCCTAGGGTCAAGGTGTAGGCCGGTTGACCATTGCGGGTGCCGGCCATTACCGAATCACCGCGCAGGTTGGTATTCACCGAAGACACAGCCTGATGGATCATCTGGGTCACCTCCGCTGCGTAAGCCTTGAGATCGTCGGCCGAGCGGATGCTGTTGGACTTCACGGCCAATTCTCCGGCCCGAGTGGCCATCTTGGACAACGAGCGCATCACCATGTTGGTTGTGGTGGCTGTCTCTTTGAGCCGGGTGACGTTGCGACCGTACTGACCCACCCGACCGCGTTCCCCTTCGAGATCTAAGGTTCGCCGCACAGCACCCGGATCGTCCTCGGGCAGCCTGACTTTCTGACCGGTGCTGATCTGCGCCTGATAGCGGGCTTGCCGTGCGGTGATGGTGCCCAGGTTGGAAATCAACCGATCGGCATAGGCTCCTGAGGTGACTCGAATCATGTCGTTGGCCTTTCGTTAAGAAACCCTAGCGCTTGAGGCTCAGGGTCGTATCCATCAGTTCGTCGATGGTGTTGATAAGCTTGGCACTCGCCTGATAACCGCGCTGAAAGCGAGTGAGGTCGGCCATTTCTTCATCAATGGAAACACCGCTGACCGAATCCCTCTGTCCCTTCAGCAAATCGGCAACCACTTTTTGGTCGGCCAACTGCTGGTTGACGGAGGAAAGCTCTTCACCCAACCGCCCGACGATGCGGTTGTAGGCATTGCCCAAAGTTTGGCCATCCAGTGCTGCTATTGGCCGGTTTCCTAACTGCGAGAGAGCCTGGGCCACCCGATTGTCGCCCCGTGCGATGGCGCTGCCGGAAACCTGCAGGGAGTTCGGATTATCCAACAGGTCTTGGTTAACACGAATATCTGCTGCGGAAGAACCCAAGAAGAAGGCCCGGCCGGTAGTACCATCGAGGGCGAAGCCGGAGGTATGCACGGCATTGACTTCGTCGATCAAGTTCTTGGCCAGGTCATTAATGCTGCTGCGCAAGTCTTTCAAACCGCCGTCACGGGCATCCAAGGTTCCGTGCACGCGACCCGAGGTAATAGCCAACACATCGGTGGTGCCGGAAGCGCGGATCATCCGCTGGCCGTCGGTATTGGTAAACGTCTCCAGAGTCTTTGCCCGGATATCGCTGGTGACCAATGAAACACCACCCACCACGATCCCCACAGAGCCGTCGGACGACTCGAACGAATCGAATCCAATCACTCCGGAAAGCGATTCCATCTTGGCTTGCCGTTGATCCCGCAGGTCGTTGGCCGAACCGCCCGAAACGGCCTCGGTCCGCGAAATCTGCCCATTCAAACGCGCGATGTCGGACAAGAGCGCATTGGCCGACTTGAGGTCGGTGTTGAGGGATTCGTCCAACTGAGTGCTCAGGGCGGATAAACGATTGTCGAGCGCCGGGAACTGGGCCGCCAGGGACGCTGCCCGACGTAGGGTAATTTCGCGCTCGGGAAGAGAAGTTGGCTGGGCGGCTAGGGACGCGAAGTTGTTAAAGAAATCGGTCAAACCCGCAGCCAACTGCTGGCCGCCTCCCACTCCGTCGGCCGCCGAGGTGCCTCCGGCGCCGCTATTGCCCCGATCAATGCTTTGTCCAAGCAGCGACTGTACTGTTTTCAAGGCGTTCTGCTGGGCCTCCAAAGAGCCACTCACCCCACCCTCGGTGATGACTTGCCTGTCCAGGATTTGGTCACGGATCTGACGGATAGCCACCACCTCCGCTCCAGAACCCACTGGATCAGTGAGGCCGTCGCTGGAGGCGGTCGATTGAATGGAGACCCGTTGCCGGGCGTAGGCCGCGTTGTTGACGTTGGCCAAATTGTGGCCGGCCACCTCGACGCCCTGCCGTTGAGCAGCCAAGGCCCGAGTTCCCAGACGCAGTGTTCCCAAGAGTCCCAACATACAACGTGCTCCAAAAAGGTTTATCCGACCGCTTCGTACATTCGCCGCGCTGGAGCGCGAGAACCCAACAAGGCTCCATCGCCGGAGTAGGTACTACCTCCCTTGGCGGCAAACAAACTGCCCATGAGCCGCTGCATGAGTTCCACAGTCCGCGAGAGCAGCAAGTGGTTCTGACGGGAGCGGGCCCGGACGCGGGTCAGTAACTCGTTGTTTTCCTCTACCAACGCGCGAATCAGAGGACGGTAGTCCTCGGGCAGCAGCGGTAGGAGGTGATCGAACGACGCATCGGCCGGAGCTCCCAGGGAGCGGGCCAAGTGGGCCCGGCACAATTCGCGTTCACGACGGGCCTCCTCGATGAGAGCGGCCTGACTTTCGATGGCGGCAGAGCCGTCCAGCACTCCTTCGGCATCTCGCCGAAAGACTGTTTCCTGCTGCTGATCCAGACGGGCCAGCAGTTCACCATATTGCTGCAGCTCCATCCGCAGCGCTTCAATTAGATCCTTAATGGATGAATTCACGGGAGAGTTGTGGCGCCTGAGAAGGCCGCCTCGGGGGTTGAAATGGACACAGGGGAAGACTGACGAATCTGGAGTTCGAGACTTCGGGCGACGCCGAATGTCCCGGATTGGCTAATCTGGTCGGCCCAACGCTCGACCATCATATCTTGGTAAATACCACGAGACGACGAGGCCGGAAGAGCGCCGCCACCGAGGACCGGCTTTTGGGCCTCATTGAGCAGGTGCCGCACGAAGACGGCCTCAAACTGCTGGGTCATCTCGCGGGTCTTGTCTGCGGGAGCGGCCCCCGGAGGCCTGGAGCCCGAGTGGGCAAGGCCGGCCAGCGGAACGGAAGAAGGACTGGTTCCAATAGTGTTCATGGTTCAGCGCAAGATGAGTTCGGCCTGAAGTGCTCCGGCCTGCTTCATGGAGCCGAAGATGGCCATCATGTCGCGCGGAGTGACGCCGATGGCGTTAAGGCCGGCCGCCACTTTTTCGACGGTGGGCAGGTCGGCAATGGTCATCAGCGTGCCCTTGCGTTCATTGACGCTGGCGTCGGCCCGCTGTGTAACGGCCGTCTCGCCCGTCTGGCTCAGCGCGTTGGGTTGCGAGACATCGAAGCTGTTGGCGATGGTAATGGTCAGATCCCCGTGGGAGACCGCGCAGCTGGAGATCTTCACCTTCGATGTGGCCACGATCGTTCCGGTCCGCTCGTTGATGACAATGCGGGCGGTGGTGTCCGGGGACATCTCGATGTCTTCCAGACGGGCCACGAAATCGACAGAGGCCTGATCCAGCCCTTCAGGCATACGAACCTTGACCGAAGTAGGGTCGATGGCTCGGGCCGAGTTGGTGAACCGCTCATTGATCGCCATGGCTAATCGGGCTGCAGACGTGAAGTCCGGCTCGCGCAGCAGTAGCTCAATTTCCTGGTTCTCCACGATGCGGGTCGGGATCTCCCGCTCGACCAGGCCACCCCCGGTAATCGTCGCCACGGTGGGGTGATTCTTCTGAACGCTGGACGAAGCATTGCCACCGATGAAACCGCCCACGGCCAGAGCACCCTGGGCCACGGCGTAGATTTGTCCGTCGGCCGCGTAGAGTGGGGTTTGCACTAAGACGCCCCCTTGCAAACTGCGCGCATCGCCCATGGCAGACACGGTGACATCCAGACGTTGACCGTTCTTCGAGAAGGCCTTGATGTCGGCCGTCACCATGACCACAGCCACGTTCTTGGCGATGAGCGTCTGAGCCGGCACCTGGACGCCGAAGCGCTGGAGCAAGTTGGCGAAGCTGCGAAGCGTATAAATGGGGTTTTTGTCGCCGTCTCCGTTGAGGCCCACCACGATCCCGTAACCCACGAGCTGGTTGTCGCGCGCCCCGGCAACCATAACTAGGTCTTTGACCCGGGTGCCCAGGGCCAGCGCCTGTGAGCAGCACAGAATGCTCAATAGTGCGAAGATCCGGGACCCGCGATCTAACGCAGTCCAACAAGATGAAAAACGTTGGGGGCGCATGGTCAGAAAGGAGTAATTTTGTCGAAAGCGCGGGTGAACCAACCGCGGCGTTGGCTGTCGGAGACCACGCCCTTGGAGACAAACTTGATGGTGGCATCAGCGACGTTGTGGCTGAGGACTGTGTTACCAGGCTGGATGTCTTCTTGACGGACCAATCCTCGCAGCACGGCCTGCTGCTCCTCGCCACCCACCAGAGTCATGCGGCGGCCCTCGAGAATCATGTGCCCATTGGGCAGCACCTCGGTCACTCGGACGGCAATCCGAGCGGTGATGCGCTCGGAGTTGTTTATTGTACCGCCTCCTTCGAAGCTTTTGTCGGACTTCATGTCCATGGACGGATACTTGCCGCCACGGGTCAGAAATCCGTCTTGGCCCGCGCCGAACAGGAAGCTCGAGATGCTCGCACTAATGCCCGTCTTTTTGGCGGTTTTAGTGTTGTTCTGCTTGGCCGATTCGTTGGTCTCTTCGACCACGATGGTGAGGATGTCGCCGACATTACGGGCACGATTGTCGGCCAAGAGCAGACGAGCAGAGGACTCGATCCACAAAGACCCGTTGGCGGCCAACACAGGCACCGAAATTACGGTCATAACGGCCATCACTGCGATCGCTTGGATCGCGAAGAGCGGGCGTCGGAATTGGGGAAACTCATTCATGGGGATCGTGGATTTCTGGACCGGCTTCACAGGGGAATTAGGACAGAGTCCTCACCTTGAACGACCCCTCGGAACTCCCGTTTTGAGAGGGGATTGCGCACCCGAATGCTCTGCCCGGGATACCCGTCCTCCATGGCCTCGACCTTGGTGGTGATTTCCAGTGTTCCGGCCTGGATCCGGGCATCGACCCGTCGCCCCCGGAAAACCACCGTCTTGAGGCGGAGGCTTCGATCAGAAAGGGCCTGACCTGGAGCCAGGCTCTCGGCCAGTTCGTAGTTCTGAACCGCTGTGGGCAAAGCCTT
>JGI12421J11937_10000292_pt1 | contig 19020 bp, 42 predicted proteins | sample LakErihyJuly2011_2_FD_11937 | JGI IMG/M metagenome (IMG submission 11937)
CTTGGCCTAACGCCGGCGGTGGAACTCCCGGATCGGAATACGTTAATCAATTTGAGCTAAAGGTGGTCGACGTTGACATTGAGGGTGAGCCCATTCCCGTTCTTAAAGTCGCCAGCGGAGCGCACATTTACCGCCCGGTTGACTCGGATTGCGACGAGTCATTTTATACCGAAAACCTTACCCCCGACACAACTCCTTCCGCGGTCGTCATTGTCCCGGGCGTAGGTTCGTCACGGCCTTGGGCATCGCAAGATGGGTATGTCTCCATTTCTCCCGGTGATTATTATGTCTATGCTTTTAAAATTGAGAGCGACGACGTAGCGGAGTTTTACATCTACGTCAGCAAGTCATCGATCAGGGTTGACGCTTGTCCTGTTCCTCTCCCTCCCGGGATTACTCCGCCGGCTGGAGTCTATACAGTTCAGGGACTTTTAATTGGTTCGGCCTCGTACGGATCTGGTTGGACTGTCACACAGAACATTGTAGGATCTATTACTTGGCCCAGCTCTGTAGGTGTAGTCGCTCCTCCTGAACAGTTTGAGGTGCGCGTTGAGTCGATTGAGGATGTTAAGGTAATTAAAGTGGCTCGAGGTCGGATTATTTCAGGCGTTGGGGACTTACCACCGAACGCCGGATCTCAAAGCTTCAACGCATATACAAAAACATTCGACATACGAAATGTCGCCGTTTACCCGACCGGGTCGGCGGTAACCGGAGTGGACTCGGAGTCTGTATGGGCGAACAACGACGGATACATTGAAATCCCGGAGGGAGCGACGTCGATTGGGGTTTACATTATTTGCAATCAAAACAAGCAATTCCCCGCGTTTAATAACTTGACACAGAGCTGGCCTTATCTCGCAATTATGGTTGACGACTCTGATGCGGATCAAAAAACGAGGCCTTGGAAATCAACTTATGCTAACGAGCAAAGCTGGTGGACTGTTTGGCTTCACACCGCTAACTTTATTGAAGTCGAAGTCCCGGGAACAACTCCTACCCGGTTTTACGGAGAGGACGCGAATGACATTAGTTACGGACCAGACACTTTTGTCGTTAAGCTCCAAAACTATAATTGCCAACGGATCCGAATTGCTCAACTAGACTTGGACGTCGTCACGGGTAATTGGTTGATTAAGCAATCCCTAATCGGGACTTTGACGATGCCGCACAATTACACCTACGCCGGTGTAAGGCGCGTCGCCTATAGCCCGACTCAAACGGGGTATCCCATTTGGTGGACTGTCCCCGATTACTCGGCGAACCAAGAGAATTGGGAAAAGCCATTTACGGGTTCGACTAAATGGGACGGGACGGGTTCAGCCCCAACAATCGACGCCGGCTACTGAGGTCATTTAACCCACTTTTGACTCCCGCGTAGGGTTATGGCGGCGCCGACTATCATCTGGAAGAGAGGACAAACATTCGCGGCCTCGGGTCCGTATGTCCCGGGGGCGGGAGATCCGGCTGACCTTTCCGGGGTTGCCATTGAGAGTGAGCTTCAAGATCACTCTCGCCGGCGCTGGCCTCTGACTGTAGTGATCGGGGAGGATCTCCTGACAGTCACCATCACCGCCGAGGCAACCCTGACTGCCCAATGGGATGTCGGGACTGCCGCTATTGACCTACGTTGCTCCAAGGACGGCATCGTTTTCTCGACTACGACTGTCCGCCTCGTAATCGAACCGGAGATCACTTTGCCTAATGGCTAACATCGAACTCATCCTCACTCCGGCCTCCCCGACCGGATCTATCGTTTTTAACCTTGGGACTCCCGGACCACAAGGCATCCCCGGACTGCAAGGCATCCAAGGCATCCCCGGTCAGACGGGAGCTACAGGGCAAGGTGTTCCGGTTGGTGGAACGACATCACAAGTCCTCGCTAAGATTAACGGGACAGACTTCAATACTCAATGGGTCAATCAACCCTCTCTTGCGGGATACGCGACGGAAGCGTGGGTCACCTCTCAGAGCTACATCACGATAGCGGCGCTGACCCCGTATTTGACAAGCGCGCTTGCTTCTTCAACTTATTACCCGTTAACAAACCCAACGGGGTTCATTACGATTTCCGCACTGACTCCGTATCTAACGAGCGCGCTCGCCGCAACGACCTACGCCCCGATCGCTTCGGCTGTCCCGGTTGGTGGTTCCACCGGTCAAGTGTTAACCAAGACCAGCGGAACAAACTACGCCGCAAATTGGCAGACTCCTGTAGTCGGCGACCGCTACCTGACGACCTCCGTCACGAGCAACACAATCGGAAACGGAAACAAGACTTTCACAATCGGCACCGGGTTGTCTTATACGCCGACCCAAAACCTTACCATCTCCTACAACGCCGCGAACCATATGCATGGCGAGGTGCTGACGTATAACTCCGGCACCGGGGTGTTAACTGTGGACATCAAGAACCACACCGGGTCGGGGACTTACACGGCTTGGGTCGTTAACGTGGGCGGGGTAACACCTGCGACCTCGGTGGCTTGGGGAGCTATCACCGGAACACTCTCTACTCAGACGGATCTCCAGACGGCGCTTGATGCAAAAATCTCTGACGCGCCGTCCGACGGAACCCCCTACGTCCGGCTTGACGGAGCGTGGGAGCAACTAATCATTACCTAAATGTCAATCAATATATATTCAGCAGGGTCTGTGGACACCCTCCTATCCGCCAAACTTTCGGACGCTCCGATTGACGGATCTAACTACGGGAGAAAAGACGGAGCGTGGGAGGTGATTAGCTCCGGTGGACTCACCATCAGCACTCTCTCCAACTCGGCAACCTCTACGCTCAACGCTGGCGTCCCGACTTCCGGGCAGGCGCTAACTTATGACGGAACGGATTTAATCTGGGCGACTGTCAGCGGATCCGCCGCTTGGGGTGGCATCACCGGGACGCTTTCGTCGCAAACGGATTTGCAGGGCGAACTAGACCTCAAGGCAAACCTCAATGCCCCCTCCTTTACTAGCGGCATATCCGTAGATGCTACCGGGATCACCTTCAGCGATTCGACTGTGCAGACCACGGCGATTGTCGCTGGCCCAGCTGGGGCTAACGGATTAAACGGGGCGATGAATTACTTAGACATTGTTACGATGACCTCATCGGCAAACCCCGGCTATTACGAAAGCGGAGGTTCTTGGAGTATGTATTACGGCTTTATGAACACGACCGCGGGCTGGTTTTATGGTAAACTGTCCGGCTCTGGTGTGGATTTCAAATTGTACATTAACGGAGTTTACGACAATACTGTAAACGCCGCATACAATTATTATTACCTCAGCGGCACTCTAGTCGGCGCGCCTGTTTCTGGCGATGTGATTACAGTGTTTATTTCTGACGGATCCGGAGAGGCAACCTTCCCAATTTTAACATACACCTACTAATGACCACACCTCTGTCTAAGCGATACGAGAAGGACGGCTTCGCGGCCTTACTGTCCGAAAGCAACAAGAACGTCCCCGGAGTATTCCCCGTTAAGGCATACCAAACCTACAACGCTAAAGGTTTAACAGTAGTCTTCGCCGAAACCGAAGCCGCCCTGCTCGCTCTAATAGCCGCAAAGGGTTACGTCGTTATCCCCCTATCGTAATACAATGTCATACATCTTTACATTCCTCACCGGCCTTCTGATCGGAGTCCTTGGCGGCATCCTCGTCTATCGCAAGAACGGAGACCGCCTCAAGGAAACCGAAGCAAAAGGCAAATCCATCCTCGACGCGATCCGGGGAAAGTAAACGTATTCTGGGCTAGACCAAATTACGATGCGTCTTATTTTGGTATTGGCCTTATGCCTCGCCGGGTGTTCCGGATCTCCGGACATTTTAACGCCACCGCCGGCTCCGACTTCCACGCTCGATGTCGTGGGAGCTAAGGAGGACAAGCTGGAGTCCCGGACTGCCGCCGCAGTTCAGACAGCCCAGAACAATGCGGACAAGCCGGAGGTGGTTCGGTCGGAGACGTCCGTTGCCCTTGCCGGCCTCCCGAAACCCTCAGCCGGGGATCTCGCCTATGCCGAGGCGCGCGCGCTTAGAGCAGATCCTAAGGCCTACGAAGCCAGCATCGCCTCTGCCGCCAAAGCTAAGGCGGACATCGACAAGCTGTGGGAGGGGATGGAGTCCGAGCGAAAGGCGAACCAAGTAGCTATGTCAAAAATGACCTCCGAAATCGACACGTTGCGAAAACAGGTCGATGAGGCAAAGAAAGAGGGTCAGCGAAACCTCTACGCTATGGTCGCCGCCGGGATGATGGTTCTCGGTGGGTTCGCTGTCGCCTTTGGTCGAGTGATGATTGGTGCTGGCCTCCTGCTCTCAGGCCTGACGATCGGATCCGTTCCCTTTCTATTGGACACCCCTTGGTTCTTGCCGGCAGTCGGCGCCATCGTCATCCTGTCAGTCATCGTCGGTGCATGGCATTTCCTACGCAAGCCAACCCAGACCGATGAAACGAAAGTCTAAAGTCATCTGGCGGAAGCTCGGCAGGGAGAAGGCGTGGGGTCAGGCAAACAAAGATCCCCAGCACCCGCTGATTGAGATTGATCCCCGGCTCGGTGCAAAGCGCCAGCTGGAAGTCCTTTGCCACGAACAGATCCACAACTCACTGCCGGATCTCAACGAGGACGAAACCGACCGGGTGGGCAAGGAGCTATGCCGGATGCTGTGGTCTGAGAACTACCGCCGGGTGTCGATAGACAAAAACCGCCAACCCCCTAAAATCTCTTGAGCGCTTCACCTGTAAACCCGGAGGACATCCCCCACGCAATCAAGGACGGGGTTGTGGCCTCGATCCTTGGTGGACTTGCGATGACTGCGCGCCTCCTACTCTCGACCGAACCGGTGTCGTTTGGGTGGGTCGTCCGCCGGGTTTGTGCCGCCGCGATTACCGCCGCGATGGTTGGCTACGCCATCCAAGACCATATTCAATCGCCCGGCCTCCGGATGGGTGTGGTGGGCGCCGCTGGTTATGCCGCCCCGGAGTGCTTGGACTACCTGATGCGTTGGATCAAGGCGAAAGGGGAAAAGGAAGTCGTCGCCGTCGAACGAACCCTGAAACCTAATGTCAAAGCAAAACCAAAGCGGAAGCGGAAGTGACCGCAACCTGTTGCTGGCGGTTTGCCTCCTGACCGGGTTTGCCGGGTTGAGCGCGCTGGCCTCCGCCTTCATCTCCGGGTTCGTTCTTGACCAGCTCCAGAATACCGAGGCGCTGGCTGTAATCATTTATGACGGAGCTATCAAGTCCGACTCCAAGGATCTAGAACGAAATATGGGGGAGGCAACCATAGCCCTGAGATCCGTCCGGGATTTGGGCTGGGCGCTGGCTGTGGGCTGTTTTGGGGTGGGGGTGGCTGTCCTTATCCGTTCCCGGGGTCAAAAGGCCTCCTAGGGCAAGCCAGAGGGGTAGGACGGCATAGTGCGACCTGACCCCGGAGGGGGAGGGAAAGCACTTAAATACCCTTTAGGGTATTACGGAGTGGCTCCCATGAATAAAGGGTCAACCCGACAAAATGCGTTTAGTTGAAAATAATCGCTTTACAGGATCTCGGGGTCACTATCTATTCATTCTTGTTCCACTAAACAACACCCACAAACAAAACCACAAACGAAAATGACCAACTACCAACTCAACCGCCTCGACACGATCCTCAAAGAAAACGGGATCCGAATGATCTGCGCCTGTCTCGCCGGCAAGGACTCCGGGTTCATCTACCAGATCGAAACCCTCTCCTCCGAGAACACCGCCCACGTTTGGTTCTCCCGCAACACGGAGCTTACCGAGGACAAATACAGCAGTGGTTCGATCTGGTCCGCCCGAGTTCCCTCCGGCAAGCTCACCGAGCTAGTCGCCTTCCTCCAGATCCCCGAAAGCAACCCGGCCCGATAAGGCCGGAGGATCTCACTCTCACCCACAAACACCACACACAAATGACCCCCACCGAAATCAGCGCCAAGATCACCGCCCTCGCCAATCATATCCACGTTAAGAAAGTGGATATCAAAGCTCAGAAGAAGCGGATGGCCTTCGCTCTCGAATACGCAGTCCATCAGGAGCTTTCCCCGGATCGCGCTCGCGCCGACTCCGCCAAGATCTCCCTCGCCGAACTCTACATGCAGATGAACGCGCTTCAGTATCAGCTGGAAGTCCTCGTCGAAGAACATAAGTCATTCGTCAAGGCGCTCCGCACCTCCCGCGCCTAATCACTCTCACCCACAAACCACGCACACAAATGACCACCATCGAAGCAGTCCTCAACCACCACAACCGGGATGCCGGCCTGACCATCCCCCGCGCGCTCCCCAAGGCGTGGAAGGACATGGACGCCACCGAAAGGAAAACGGCGCTCTGGTATATCCACAACGTCACGTCCTACATGGACAAGGCCGCTGTCGCCCGGCACGTTATCGGCACCGAGATCCTCGCTAACGAGTCCGCCGGGATCTCCCCGGTGATGACCGAGGATCGTGCCAACAACCTCTGGAATTGGGTTTTCAACCGCCCGGATCTCCAGAAGTAAGCTTTCACCCTAACCACCAAACCAAAGACCACCATGCCCTGCTACGAAATCGAAACCGCCAAGCGCCCGAACATCTCTATGCTCGCCAGCGCCAACCCCACGTCCGCCCCGATGCTGGACTCGTTCCACAAGATGATCGGTCGCCCGGAGGCCTTCATCACCTTTGGCTCCGAGTTCTCCCTGCACATCAACAAGGGTCAGACGATCAAGGAGGCGCTTTTGATTGCCTCCGAGGATCTCGCCCACCCGGATGGCATGCACGACCTCACGCCCGAGCAGGACGCTACGGCGCGCCACCACGTCAAGGCACTCCTCGCTCACGCCTAATCTTATGCCCAACAAGAAAGATCTCCTTAAAATCCACGTCGGCAACATCCTGACCAATGTCCCAGATGACGTAGCGGACAAGGCCGAGATTTACTTCCCGGCACTCGCCGGCGAGCTTCCGTCTCCCGGCGACAAGATGAAAGAGTTTGCCGAGGCCTACGTCGCAGACATGCGAGCCGAGTGGGGACACGATCACCTGCTATGGGTTCACGTCTCGCTGTGGTCGGAGATGGTAACCGCTTTAACCATCGCCGCCTGTAAGGATCTACGCAAATAATCCGATGCCATACATAACCGCCCACCCTATCCGTATTGGATACGCTCCACACGGAAAGCTATTCACCATCCCGGCCTACACTGTCGTCACCCCGGCGAACAATCTTCCCCACAAACCCGGTCAGCGCCGCTATTGGGTTGACCACATTCCCGAAAACCTTAACTCGCTTGAGGCCATTGTGTTCTTAATGCACTACAAAGGCCACGGGATCTTGGTTGACCAATGCAACGTCATCCGGGTAAGCAAGAAGCGCCGAGCTGAACTTAAAGCTGACCCCATTCTCGCTATTCTTAACTCTAACTCAGACCGATAATATGACCGCACAAACAAACATTACCATCACCCCTGAACAGCGAGCCGAGATCCTTAACCTGATCCATGCGCTCGCAGACATCGCCCTTGAAGGAAATGAAGATGCCAAGGTGGTCGATGAAATGTGCGAGCGCATAAACAACGTAGTGGATGTTCTTTCCGAAAATGAGTGACCCCGAACAACCCGGCATCACCTTGGAGCCGAGAAAGATTTTCGACAAGGCCTTACTCGGGTTCACCTCTGAGGGGTGGTCTGTCTATGATTACGGAAAGCTAATCCCGGCCTGTCGCAAGGCGCATGGGATCTCCCGGGCTGACGCCGAGGATTGGTTGGACTACAACATCGGGAGCTATGAAGGGAATGGCCTCCGGATCTGTATGCGAGAAACCTTTTACGAAACGGAGTCCCGGGAAAGTCGCCTGAAAGTCCCCAAAACCCAGCGAAAGAAAGCTCGAAAATAAACGCTTTACAGGATCTCCCGGTCACTATCTACTTGTTTTTGTACCACCAAACACCACACACAAATGACCCCCACCGACCTCCTCGCCCTCCTCGTCCTCGTCGATCTCGACAAGAAGTATTCGATCGCCGAAGCTCAAAACGCCTACGCTCTTTGCCTTCACGTCGCCCGGGGTGACGAAGCTCGCGCCTTGGATTACTTCTACGAGATCCTCTCCGACCACTCATACAAGGCCTCAGTCGAAGCATCCACACGCCGCCGGCTTAACATTTAATCACTCTCACCCACAAACCACGCACACAAATGAAAACCAAAAACGAAATCAAACTCGCCCAGACCACCGCCCGGATTTGCCCAAAGCTTTCCGGGTTCAACCCGGAGGAGATCCTCGCCGCAGACAAGGCCACGCGGACTCTCGCCCAGATCGCGCGCCACCCCCTCGTCCAAGACGTCTCCGACGAACGCGGATACGGAGAGGGCGAAGGCATCTGGGTTTACCTCAAGGACGGCTTCATCAACGCCGCCACCGACACCTCCGGCATCCACGAGGACACTGTAGCCGAGTGCCTCGCACTTCTCAAGACCGCGTGGTTCGACATCCGGGATACCGAGTCAAAGGATCTCGCCCCGGGACGTGAGGCCGCTAAGGAAGCTCAGGGCTGTGACGAAGCTAACGCTATCGCCATCACCACCCTTAACCGATAACCCTAATGACCTACGACCTTTTCGCCGACGCGATCCTTCTCCCGGCCTTGATCGTTTTCGCCTTCCTCTTTATCCGCTGGTGCAAATGAACTCTAAGCCAAACACCTACACCGCCCGGGACGTCGTAAACCGCTTTGAGAGGTTCGTCCTGAACAAGAGTTCCGTCCGGCTCGACCTCCGCGCATACGACCGGGAGTCCTACGCCATCGACCGCAACACGATCCGCCGGGACACGCGCGCCTTCTACAAAGTGTGGAAGGGGATCCGTTGGCGAAACGAGGAGGACTTATCCAAGGCCTTAATCGAGGCCGGCAGGTGGGCGTTCTCCGGTCGCCTAAGCTTCAGCCCGGAAAGCGGTCGCTGGGAATACTGCGCTGGTCAGTATCAGCCGACAGAGATCCGGCGCGCCGCCTATCACGTCGCCGTCACCGCAACGACCATTCTCAAATGAGAAAAAACAACATCCATCCAAAAATGGAACGATTAGAGTCCGTCGGCGAAACATTAGAGTCCGGGGAGCTAATCCCAAGCCGGGATGAGTTTGTAAAACGGCCTTGTGAGTGCTGTGGCGATTATCTCGCCGGAGAACGCTATGAGGTAAAGGCCGTAATCCGAAACCCAAGATCCAAAGGCGGGATCTCCGTCAAGCGCGGAACGTTCTGGGTATGCCCCGATTGCCTATACAACCATCAATGAGTCCGGATCTCCTCAGCCCAAACCTTCTTACGCTCCGGGAACTGCTCGTCGAGTCCGGGGCGATCAACGAGCGCATTACTTGCGGGGACATCTGTTCCGCCAAGACAGCACTCCCCCGGGCTCGCAAGCTTTGCGACAAATACGTCAAGCTCCTGATCAATGAAAAGGCCGACGACGTTAAGCTTGAACCCTACATCGCCTACGGAGGGTTAATCGGTATCACCTACGGCTTCGTATCTTCCGGCGGTGAACCAATCATGGGATCCGTTGTCGTAAGAACACAATGAAGCTCCACGCCTTTCTACTCTTGGCTTGCGCGCCACTCCTCGCCGGGACGGACTCCGCCCGGATCTTGAAGGCGATCTCCCTCGTCGAGTCCGGGGCGAACCTCCTAGCAGTCGGGGACTCCGGCAAGGCGCTCGGGGCGTGGCAGATCCACCCGGCGGCTTGGGAGGATGCCAACACCTATCGCCGGTCGCAAGGCCTCCCGGCACTACCCCGGTCAAGGTGGAGGGAGGCCGGGGTTCAGGAGGAGGTCGCCAAGGCCTTCCTCAGCGTCATACAGACCAGATTGAACCGGGCGGGGGTAAGTAGCCCAACCCCGGCTCAGATCGCCTTGTGCTGGAACGTAGGGTTCGCCGGGGCGAGATCCCGGGGGTTCAGGCCTAATAGCTATGCCAACCGGGTTGCCCGGATCTACTGAAACAAACGCTTTACACCAACCCGGGGTCACTATCTATTGCTTATACACCCAACACAAATGAACACCACTAAAGCCCAAGCCAAGCAAACCGCAAACCTCGCCGAAGTAAAGTATCTCGCCGCCTACGATGCTTACTACAAGGCATACTTCAAGTCGCTCAAGCCGGGTTTCAGTTCCCCGCAGATCAAGAAGGATCTCAAGGCGCTTGAAGCCAAGAAGAATAAGTCGTTCAGCGAGTCCTGTTTAGCTTTGCGCGCCTTCCATCTAACCAAGTAATTTCCACCAACCTACAAACCAAAACACAAATGAACAACAACTACTATCACAAAGTCACCGAAGCCGAAGTCGCCGAGTTTGAAAACACCGGCGGCAAGATCCCCTACATCACCAAGATGTCCGGCTGGCCTCTAGATCTCGTCACTCTGGTTCTCGAAGGCAAACTCACCCAGCGCCAAGCCGCCCGCAAGCTTAACAGCGGAGAAGTTGACATCAGCTGGTCGTGTTACCGCGCCGAGCAGGGAGACATCTTAACCAAATTTCACAGTCTTACGAATTGGACTTACGACGAACGCACCGAAAAGACGGACGGGCGTTGCAAAGGTCACTTTTCCGAAGATAACATGCGCCGCTTCCGGGGGATGTGAGCTAATCTCCCAATTACTCTTACCCACAAACCAAAACAAAAATGAAAACCTATTACAACGCCGATCGTTCCGCCCGGATCTTCTGGGATACCAACCTCCGCCTCTGGACTCTCACCTTGCACGACTCAGAGGGTAACCAGATTGGATCTGCCGACTACACGAACAACCGCCAGCGCGCCTTCACTTGGCTTTCATTTCGTTCCGCCTAATCAAATGGAACCCTCCGTCAAACTCTCACGCCTCCGGGCTGAACTTGAAGTCAATAGGCAGGACGCCCAGAGCAACTTAGAGGCCTATGAACACGCCACCGGACTTATCGCCAAGATAATGCAAAGGATCAAAGAAGATCCGGCTCACGCTCACAGAAACTATTGTATGCTCGGCTTAACCTACGTCGAGCGCGATCGCCACCTGACTAAAGCCGAGGCCGCTTACAAGTATTGCTTGACCTTGCGCGAACAGATCCGCACCCTGTCGAAAGAATGAGCGACACCATCTTCATAGCAATCGACCCCGGCGTTAACGGAGGCATCTGTTGGCGCGTTGCCGGCAAGACCACCGCTATGAGGATGCCGCCCACGGATTTCGACACCGCCAACCTCTTGGTAGATCTCTCTAAGAAAGCGCCGATCGCTACTATTTACATTGAGCTCCCCCCGCTATTCGCCGGCAAGAACATCCCCGGCTCTGCTATCGGCAAGCTGATGCTTAACTACGGCGTGTGCTACGGAGCCGCTGTCGCCTCCGGGATGAAGATCCATCCTGTCCGCCCCCCGATGTGGCAGAAAGCCCACCCGGTCGGGACTAAGGGGGAACAAACCACGACGCAGTGGAAGAACAAGCTCAAGGCGCGCGCTTGCGAACTGTTCCCGGATCTCCCGGTCACGTTAGCCACAGCGGACGCCTTACTCATTCTTGACGCTGGACTCCGAGGCGCCATAAACTAATTTCACCCACAACAACCATGCCCAAATACAATCACTACACAGTCCGAGCTTGCTCCGAACTCAAGCTTGAGATCTTCTCCACCGAGAAAGGATCCGAAAAGGAATTCAACAAGAAAGTGAAAACCCTAGTCGTCCTCGCCAAAGCGCTAGGCATCGAACTTTGGGTTGACGAAGTCCTCGTTGAAGAATAACTTTCACCCACACAAACCACCATGCCTAAAGAAACAAACATCAACACCGGGCGACAGGATCTCGTCGCCTTCCTTAACTCCATCGGCAACGTAGCCGCTGACCGGATCAACCCGGCCTTCAAGTCGAAGTATGCCTCGCTCGCCGAGATCCTCGACACTGTGAAGGCCGAGGCCGCAAAGCACAACCTTGCCGTGTTCCAATCCCTTTCCTCTTTCGAGGGGCAAGTCCGGGTTAACACTTGCTTCATCCACGCCTCCGGGGAAACCTACGAGGCCGGATCTCTCGCCATCAAGTCGGAAGGCCTAGACGCCCAAAAGCTCGGGAGTGCTATCACTTACCTACGTCGTCAGTCCATCCAGACGGCATGCGCCATCTCCACCGACATCGACGATGACGGCGCCAAGGCCTCCTCCCCCTCCCCGGCAAACAACAGGCCTGTGCAAGCCGGCGGCGTGTGGCACAACTTTATCCCGGCGGACTTGCGTGGTAATGCCAAAGCATACCTCGTATTAAAAGGATGGCTTGCCGCCGATGCTAGTCTTGAGAGCTTGGGCAATCAGTATCAGCTCACGATCTCCGAAAATCAAACCGCCTTCCTCAAGGCCATTACGAAATGAGCCGGGACGACACCACGGATCTAGAAAAGGAAGTCACCCACCTACGCCTTGCCCTGCACCACGCCAAGATGCAGGTCGAACACTTAACGGCCTTATCTCGATACTTCACCAACGAGGTTAAGGCAACCCGGGGGGAGCTTCAGGCAACCCGGGAGGATCTCGACCGGGCAAACGAAACTCTCGCCAAGCTTTTCAAGGAGCGCGCCTAATGCCCGAGATCCCTGCCAACCCTCCGTCCGCTATGGAACACATGGCGGCAAAGATGCCGAGAGAGAGTCACGCCTTGTTCGTGGTCATTGACGGCAGGGTCGAGAACCCGGAGTTCGTCGTCTGGGATAAGGACTCGTTCAAGGAAGAACTGTGGAAGTGGAAGCGCCGAGAAGTCCGCGTGTCCGGTCGCCACGTTGAGTTCTGGGCAAAACATGGTCGTAACTTTTGTCGCTTTAACCCTAACGCCGTATGAAGAAGATCTCCAAGCCCAAGCCGGTTCCGTCTGGCATCTACAAGCTCAGCGCCATGACAAAAGAGCCGTATGCCCTATTCATTTATTTAGACGGGATCCCCTACGTCGAAACAAAAGCCAAGCGCATGGCGGCTTTCACCGAAGCGCTCGCAATCTGGAAACGAGACAACCTTGCCTCACTCCGGCCTCCGGTGTCCGTTCGCTATTTCGTCAAGACGGAGCTTTACATAAACGAAGTCCGCTTCTAACATTTTCCTATGCACAACAAAGACGCCGCCGCAAAGCACCTACAAAGTATCGAACGTCAACTTGGTTCGCTCGAATACTTTTGCGACACCGAAATCGTCGGGGATGACGCTCGTCATCTACTCACCGACATCCACTCCGCCCAGCGCGAACACATCCGCGTCCTAAGCGAGCCGCCGGAGACAGTTGCGGATCTCAAACCTATGTATGATCGCCTCAAGCGGATCAACTCCTCCGTCAAGGTTATGCGCAATACTCTTTCTCAATGTGAGCGCGCCATCATTCAAGCGCTCGACTCTTGCGACAATCTCGCCGACACGATCGCTCAGGCCAATCCAAACGCTGACGAAGATCTCTGACCCTTCCCCACCAAACAACCAAACCAAAAACAACCATGCCCAACATCATCAAGACTCGCGCCGAATACGACGCTACTATCGCAATCAACTGCTCCGGAATGAAGGAGCTATTAAAGTCGCCTTTGCACTACAAGGCCTCGCTGACCGCAGAACGAACCGAAAGCAAAGCACTCCGGGTCGGATCTCTCGTCCATCACATCGCTTTAGAGGCGACCCCGGCTCACGAAAAGTATGCCGTCACCCCGGAAGGCCTCGACCGCCGGACAAAGGAAGGCAAGATTGCCTACGAGATCTTCACCGCCGCATCTGCCGGCAAGGTCATTATGAGTTCAGACGAGTGGGATCTCGCCGACAAGGTGGCCTCCTCTATGTTGCGCGCCCAGCAATCTCTTGGGGTCAAGTTCACCTCCACCGAGTTTATGTTCTCCGTGGACTATTGCGGAACTACCCTCAAATCCGCCATCGACGCCGTAGGTGATGACGGCTATCTATACGACCTCAAGACCTCCGAGGATGCCAGCCCCAAGGGTTTCCTCCAATCTGTCCGGTCGTATCGCTACAACCTTCAGGCCTACTTTTACCGCATCGCTTACGAGGCCGCTTTCGGGATCCGCCCCAAGGGTTTCCGGTTCATCGTCGCCGAGAAGCAAGCTCCGTATGCCTTCGCTATCTACGAACTTGGCCCAGAGCTTATGACCTACGCCTTGTCAGATTTCGAGGAGGCGCTGAAGTCCTACAAGTCGTGCGTCGCCCTAGACGAGTGGCCCGGCTACGGCTCCGAGATCCGGGTGCTAGACGTAGGCGCAAAGACCACCACCGCAACCCCTATCAACTTTGCCTAACATGTTTCCCTTCCAAAAGTCAGACGTGTGGGGCATAGCGACAGTTGCCGCGGGGTGCTTAGGCGCGCTGGTTTCCATCGCCTTTTGGTTAATCATCCTCGCCGCGGCAATAAAGTTCCTTTTTGCTTGATGGCCTCCATCGGTCCACTATCACTCATAATCATTTCCCACCAACCAAATACCAAAATGAACCCACCCAACAACGAACTGCCTCCCCTCAAGAACATCGAGAAGTCCGGCACTTACATCCTCAAGCTGATCAAGCCCAAGGACGAGAAGATCAACGAACGCTTCAAGACCAACAAGCGAGGGTTCTCCTCCTGCCGCTTGTTCTTCGTGGACGGAGACGGCAACTGCATGACCAAGAACTACTCCGTCGAGTTCGGCAAAGGCCTCGCTATGCTAGTCGGTAAATACACCGGCAAGTTCAGCCCCGAGCCGTCCAAGGAAATGTCCGTCGAGATGCTTGTCCAATACGTTTCCCCGGCGTTCGGTCGCAAGGCCAACGTAGAGCTTGACGTGACCCCGGACAAGGAGTGGAACGGCAGGATGCAATTCAACTACAAGATGACCAAGATCGCCGCTACGACAAAGACATTTACGGAAGCGCGCCCGAGGCCTCTGAGGACGTTCCGTTCTAAACCCCCGAGGATCTTTCCCAGCATGAACACAGTCGTTCTTATTACGGGTTATGCTCGCGCTGGGAAAGACACCCTCGCCGAGGGTATCTTCCTTGCCGCAACCAAGCCGGCATTTCATATCAACTTCGCGGACTCGCTCAAACAAGCTTGCGACGCTTACATGCAAATCCTTGAGGTCGGCGGATCCGGGGCGACCAAGACATTCCGCAACGAGGCCTTTAAGGTCAGGCATCGCGACTTCCTTGTCGCCGCTGGCACGTTCGCCCGGGATCTCGACCGAGACGTGTTCGCCCTTTCCTTCTGCCGTCAATGCAAACGCATAGCAGACTCCCACCCCGGACAGGACATCACAGTGGTCTGTTCCGATTGGCGCTACATCAATGAATACGGCATCGTCAGTTCAATCTTAGGCGGAGCTTACGGCTGGCAGGTTTACACCGCCCAGATAAGCACGTCCGACGTGCATGCCGCAAACGAGGAGGAAGGGAAATCCATCGGGGAAATCGTCCGCAACATCCCGGTCAACCTTGGCTTTACGTTTTGGCAGGACAGCAAGCAAGCGGTTATCTCCGAAGGGAAGAACGTAGCGCGCCAGCTTGGACTCTGACTTTGACGTGGTCTGTAATAACTTCAGCTCACAACCATTAGGCCTGAAGGAACGATGCGAACTGCTCGGGATCTCTTTCGCCCGGGGTGAGTTCTTAGTCGCTTGCGCCCGAGAGGACGTAATCCATTCTCGCTCCGGACGTAGGATCGACCGAGGCCAGACAATCCCCTACGACCCCGGTGTGCAAGTCCGGGAAGCTTTCCGGCTTGGCATAAGTCTAAAGGACACAGCCGCTATGATGGGAATGACCGAGGACGAGATCCTTGCTTATGAATTGCCGTTTGGCAAAACATCGGCCTATCCGCCACCTTGGAGTGGCAGTCCGATTTACAACCTTTTCCCGCCGGAACTGATTGACCCGATCAAATGCTTCCGCTAATCCTATGACCACAAAGCCCACCAAGTTCGTATTCGCCTCAGACAGTCACGGCGATATGGCAGACCCAGAAAGCTTACAGGCGCTTTATGCTTACTGTAAGGACTTCAAGCCGGACATTCGGATCGCTGGAGGTGACCACTTTGACATGCGCTCGTTGCGCCGAGGAGCTACGTCCGACGCCGAAGGAGCCGAGTCCTTACAAGCAGACCTAGACCACGGCATTGATTTCCTGCACAAGTTCAGGCCGACCTATTACCTAAAAGGCAACCACGAGTATCGGATCTCACATATGGCGCGCTCGCACTCAACCGGGGTCGTCCGGGACTATTGTGCGGGGGTTGAGGACAAGATCAACCGGGAGGCGCGCAAGGCCGGGGTCAAGCGTATCCTGCCCTATCACGCCAAGCTTGGCCTCCTCCGTATCGGACCAATCTCCGCGCACCACGGCATCGGTAGCAACCTAACCAAGCTCGGTATGCACTACGCCTCCGAGGGTGGTCTATTTATGTGCGGTCATGGTCACGCCGGACATCAAGTCAACTTGCCGAAGCACAACGGCGGTGCCGCTTATATGGCTCCATGCCTTTGCCGGATCGACGATATGGAATACGCCTCCAACTATCTGGGGACAGCGCGCTGGAACAACGGCTTCATCGCCGGCTGGTTTCAAGGATCCGATTGGAAGGCGTGGATAATCCACCGCATCGGCGACCGCTGGTTATGGCAATCAGACTTGACAGTCTGGACACCTCCCGGGAATAAACCACGAACCAAATAGGAAAGCAGTCGTGAAAGCTAAACGTATGGCATACCTCCGGGCTAAGTCCGACCCGATCCTCTTGGCAGTCATCTCCGAGATCAACAAGACTGCCGTTAAACCTGACCCCGGCTTCCTGAAGGTTGAGGATTGGGCAGAGCGCTGGCAGATGACTCCCGGGCGGGCAACGGATTACATCAAGCGCGCCGTTTCCTCTGGGATCCTCGTCGTCCGTAAGTTCAGGGTCATCACGAAAGGTCGCCTGAGAGTGCTAACTCACTACGGAGTCCCGGACATCAAGCCGTCTCATTTAGTTAGACATCGGCGCCGACCTTGATTTTCCTTTAACCCTTTCCACCAAACCATGCCCAACCATAAAACAGCAGACATCGAGAGGTTCCTGCTCGGAGGACTGTTGCGAGACTCCATCGCCTTTCCCCCGAACCTGATCCCGTCCGACTTTATTGAACCGAAACACCAAGACATAGCTTCGGCAATCTTTTCACTAGCGGAGGAAAACGTCTCCGCAGATGAACTGACAGTCACGATGCGTCTCCGGGAAAGGAAGTCCGCAGTCGAGGCCTTCTACGTTTCCGAGATAACCTCCCTCATCGGCCTGTCATCTATTAACCCGGCGTGGGCAGATGAGATCCGGCGTCAGTCCATCCTGCGCCACATTAATACTGTCGCTAAGAAGGCAGTCGAGCTTTCCGCTGACTTCGCTACCGACCCGGAAGCACTTATCGCCTACACCGAGGGTTCGCTCTTAGCCGTCCAAGGCCGGGGAAAGAAGAACGGCGCGCCTAGTAAGATGTCAGCCGAGGATCTCTTAGCGTTCGACAGATCTAACGACCCCAACACAGTCCTCGGCAATCGCTGGCTCTGTAAGGGAGGGTCAGCCCTGATCGTCTCCCAAGCCGGCGTAGGGAAGTCCTCGCTAATGATGCAAGCGGCAGTCCATTGGGCAGTCGGAGGTCGTAAGGACTTCTTCGGGATCAAGGCCAAGCGACCACTCCGGATCGTAATCGTTCAAGCCGAGAATGACTTTGGGGACGTAGCCGAGGCCTATCAAGATGTCGTTACAGGTGCTTCCCTCTGGCCTGACGAGCGCGCAAAGCTTGAGGACAACCTAGCTATCTACCGAGACACCAATTCCGTAGGCGAGGCCTTCCCCGGGATGATCCGGGAATTAATCACCCAGCATCGGGCTGACCTTATCTTTGTAGATCCCCTTTTGTCCTTTGCCGGCATCGACATAGCCGATCAGCAACAGGCCTCACAGTTTCTCCGTCACGATCTCAACAAGGTGCTGGTCGAAACTCAAGCCGTCCTCATAGCCATGCACCATACCACCAAGCCCAGAGCCGCCAAGGACAAGGAAGGCCAGACAGTAGCCGATCTCGCTTACTCGGGGGCTGGAAGCTCAGAGTTCGTTAATTACTTCCGAGAGGTCGCCGTCTTAGTCCGCCAGCAAGGGGATGAGCCAATCTTCAAGTTCGGCCTAACCAAGCGCCGAGGACGTGCCGGGCTAAAGGACTCCCTCGGGGACTTTGCCGGGGAGATCTCCATCAGGCACTCCCGGAACAAGGGGGAGATCCGGTGGGAGTATGCCCTGCCCGGGGACGTAGCCCAGCCAGCACCCCCGCCAACCCCTCTAAAATCCCCTCAGAAGGCGCGGGAGTGGTGAACCTATGTCCTACCCCTCTCGGCAACCCCAAAGGCCTCCAGACAGGCCTGTTAGATCCCCGAAAGTAATCGCTTTACAGCACCCAGAGGTCACTATCTATTGACTTCACACCCAACCACAAATGAACACCACCGACCTCCAGAAACTCATCGCCTTCCAGAAGCTCATCCTTCAGTACGTTCCGATGGGAGTCCAAAGCCAGAACGGGATCCCGGAGCGCGTAAGCTTCCTCGAAATCTGGTATCCCCGCTACGTTAAGATCTCCGAGCATTACCACGTCGGGTGTTGCTCCCTCCGCTGTATTATCTCTCGGATCGCCGCTTCCGATTATTACCCTAGTATCGCCGTCGCCGAGAAGCAAGCTAACGACCTCCTTGAAGGATGGCGCGCTAATAAGGCCAAGCTTCAGCAGAACTCATACGAGGCCTACGTTAACAACACCAAGCGCTACAACGAAAAGTATCGTCACCACCGCAATCGCAAGCAGAAAGAGATCCTCACCGCCGAGGCCTTTATCGCTACCCTCCCGGATCTTTTCTTCATCTAATTTGATGGAAGTAAGTAGGGAGCCACACTGTAATACTCTAAAGAGTATTATGGGCTCAACCACGCCCCATAGGGGGCTGGTTCGCCCCGAACCCAA
>JGI12421J11937_10000293_pt1 | contig 19010 bp, 24 predicted proteins | sample LakErihyJuly2011_2_FD_11937 | JGI IMG/M metagenome (IMG submission 11937)
CGTCATCGTATGGGTTTCGGTTACTGGAGCCTTAGCCGTTTTCTTAAGTACCGAGTTAAAAAAGCAGTAGACTTTGTGTTCAAGTTTGAAGAAAACTTAGCAACCTATTGCAAGAAACGTGGATTTGATGGGGTCATCTGTGGCCACATACATCACGCAGAGATCAAAGAGATCAACGGCGTTGTATACATGAATGACGGTGATTGGGTTGAATCATGTACAGCACTGGTAGAACATCACGACGGCCGTTGGGAAATAGTTACTTGGACCAAGGAGAAAGACGATGAAACTCAGTGACAAGATTACTATTGTAGTACCCTGTAAGAATGAGGAAACGTACATACATCATTTGTTAGACTCATTGCGGGGACAAGACATAGGTAATACTAGAGTTATCATTGCAGATTGTTCCACAGACACCACTAGACAAGTCATCTGGAATAATAGTACTGGGTTAAATGTGGAAATTATTGATGGCGGTCCTGTTTCACTTGCTAAGAACAATGGCGCACGACTAGTTACTACACCTTATATCTTGTTCATTGATGCCGATGTTCGTTTCTTTAAGAATACTGTGATTCATGATGCTGTTAACACAATTGAATCAAAGAACTTAGATCTTATAGGATTAAAAATTAAATGCTATGATAATGATCCAAGAGCCAAGCTCGGATTCATTATTTTTAATACTATAAACCATGCCATGAAATATTTCTCACCTTTCGCAGTTGGAGCATTCATGCTAACTCGTAGAGACCGTTTTGAAGAATTTGGTGGCTTCCCAGAAAACTTTGTAACATCAGAAGATTACTTCTTATCAAGAATGTATAGTCCACGAAAGTTTAGAATCATTAGACATCACTTTGGACAAGATAGCCGTAGATTTAAAAAAATGGGCTATATGGGCATGGCCAAGTATCTAGTCAAGAACTTTGTTAATCGCAACAATAAAGCATATTGGGATAGTCTGGATAATAACAAATATTGGAGTTGATGTAATCTTGCTGTAATCGGTCATAACTTAAATAATAGTGTACTACAATGGTACACACTCATAAAACCTTAAGGAGCAACACATGAGATTTGAAGACCTAGCCACAAGATTAGTAGCCGTAGAAGCCAAGTTAGCAACCCTAACTGGTACAACAGTTAACACATACGGTGCTACAAGCATTGAAGAATTAGACGCAAGATTATCTATTGTTGAAGTTCAAGTTGATCAATTGATCGCTGTAAAAACTCAAGAGCACATTGATGCTATCGTTTCTGCACCAGCAGGCGATGCGCCAGTTGAAGTTGAAGATGTAGTAGCACTATCTCCGAGTGCTAGTTATGCAGAAGCCGCTGACATCGTTGCTGACGTTGTTACAGCACAAGTAGAAGCAGAGTTAGTTGAGCACTCGGAAGTTGCTAATATCATTGCAGCCGCAGTGAAAGCAGTTGTTACCGCTGAGCCAGAAGTTGTAGTTGACCCAGTTGCAATCACAGCCGCTATCATGGAAGCAGTTGCCGACATGCCAGTTCCGGCTCCAGAAGTTGCAGAAGAAGTTGCAGCCGCAGTTACTGAAGTTATTGCCGCAGCTACAGGCGCAGAAGTTGCCGCTGAAGTACATCAACAAGTTACCGAAGCAGTCGCTGCTCCTGCTGATCCAATGCTAGACTTTATTGAACACCGTCTAAGCATTGCCGAAGCCAAAGTTGATACATTATTAGGGAAATAAATGCTAGCTTCCGTGATTTTTTTCGGAAGAAGTTTTAAACCGGGCACAAGATAGCGTGTCACTGGATTCGCGTAACCAGTACTAAGGGCCTAAACGGGCTCTTTTTTATAGCTAAATAAATTTAATTAACTTTGTACTTTAATAACATAAATAATATACTATGAAAAAACTATTAATAACCCTCATGATATTGTTCTCGTCAGTTGTGTATGCACAGCTACCCACTTCAACAATTCCACTTCCTCCGGACATTGCCGCAATTAAGAAGAAAAACGTCTTAATCGTTGCAATGACTAAAAAAGACGTTCCTCCATTCTTCAGTGGTGACGCTGAAAACATTCGAGGATTAGATGTAGAAATTGCCCGGCGAATTGGAGTACTGATAGGTGTTCCCGTTGAGTTTCGCAGAGATGCAGAAAGTTTTGCTGAGGTAGTGGAACAAGTTAGAGATGGTAGGGCCGACCTTGCTGTGAGCAAACTATCAATCACAGGCCCAAGACTACTTACAGTTCACTTTAGCGATCCTTACATCAAACTCAAACAAGCAATGATTATCAATAGACTTTGGCTAAGTCAAAATTCACAAGGCCGAGAAGTGCATGAAGTGCTTAGAACATTTAACGGTAAAATATCATTTATTAAAAACAGCAGTTATGATACATTTGCCCGTGCAAATTTCCCCAAAGCAGTATACATGCCCGAAGACACTTGGGACACAATTATTAACAATGTGACTAATGGTACAATTGCCGCTGGCTATAGAGATGAATTTGAAATTAAGAAAATTTCATTTGAAAAACCCGAAGCTGCAATTACTACAAAAACAGTGACAATATCAGACAGTATAGACAATATTGCTGTGGCAGTGAACAATAATTCTGTTCAATTACTCAGTGTGGTAAACTATGTTATTAGAAATGAATACAGCAACATTGATACCAAGAAGTTAATGGATCGATACAAGGCAGAGAAAAAGCCTGTTGCTCCAGCGGCAAAATAATTAGGAAACACTATGAAATTTAATCTAAAATCTTTTTTAACTAGTCCCTGGACTATATTAGGCGCAATCATAGTAGGTGTATTGGGCGGAGTTTATGCTCCGGCAATGAGTATGAATTTTGAAAGTGTTGGGGGAATTTATATTAGCTTGCTTAAAGTTGTTGTAATACCTTTCTTACTTGCAACTATTTTAGTTGGTGTTATTAGTCTTCTACAAAAAGAAGGCAGCGCCTCGATGATACGAAAAATTATTATTGGCTTCGTTGCTAGTATGTTCTTGGCCGCTGTGATCGGAGTTGGTACTGTTGCGTTAACTGGCAGCGAAATGACCCCTGCAAAACAAACGCAACTTGGTGCCATTGTCAATGACAAAGATGCTGGCAGTGATCTTAACATTACACTAAAAGAACCCATGCCTAAAGCACCCCAAGTTGATCCAATGCAGATGGCACAAAAGTTTATTCCAGAAAATATCTTTAATACACTAGCCGCTGGTGAAAGTTTAAAGATTGTTATCTTCTGTTTGATCTTTGGTATTGCTTTGGGCAACATTAAAAGTGCCGGGCAAGAAATGTTGGTGGATGTGTTGAAAAGCGTTCAACAGGCCAGTATTAGTATTTTTAAATTCTTAAACTATTTTTTACCGTTTGCATTGTTAGCAATGATCAGCAGCCAAGTTGGCAAGGTTGGAGTTGGTATTTTCTTGACCATGGTTGAGTTTATTATGCAACAGGCCATTGGTGGATTCTTAATTATTGCTCTGGGCACTTTTGTTATCTGGAAACGTTCAGGTTTAAGTCTAATGACAGTTATTCGTGAGACCAAAGAAACATTAATTGTCGCTGTTAGTTCGCGCAGTAGTTTAGCTTGTATTCCTTATGCACAAGAAGCATTGCACAAATTAAAGTTTGATAGAACCGGAGTTGAGTTAACTGTTCCACTAAGTTTTACAGTTAATCGCATTGGTAGTATTGCATACTATGCAATTGCCACAGTGTTTATCGCTAATATATACGGGGCTCCAATGGGAGTTACTGGATTGTTAGTTGTATTGTTTGGCAGTATACTAGCAGGATTAGCCAGTGCAGGTACAACAGGTATCCTCACAGTTGCTACAGTTGCAGTTGTTTGCGATTTGTTAAAACTTCCAAGTGAAGCAGTATTGGTATTATTGATTGCAGTTGATCCATTAATGGATATGATTCGCACCGCCAGTCATGTACACGGCAACGTAGCAGTCACTGCATTTGTCTGCGACAAGGAAGTAGACGATGGACAAGCTGAAAGAGTTACTGCTTGAACTGTTAAAGTATATAGGCGAAAGTCCATTTCGCCTATTCACAGTTGTCTTCCTATGTGTATTGGGATTCGGAGGATGGATAGTCTACAGTGAAAAAGACGCCTTTATGGCCAGCTATCGTGCTCAACAAGCCATGCCAAAAATGAATGGCAAATATGAAGAAGCTTATAAGTTTTTACTTTCTCAAGCCAATGCAGACATGGTAGCAATATTAGAAGTAAACACATTATCTAACACACGCAAAGTAGCATTTTTATCCACTAGGGATGCTGGCAGAGAACGAGCACACGATGGAGTTAATGTTGGTTTATTCTCTAAAAACTATGACAACAACACCGATGTAGTTGGACTAATGTCAGGTAAGGTTCCCTGTAGTCCTTATCTCAAACCGCAGAGTTTTATTGGATTTGTTTATCGTGATTACGGTGTCAGCTACATGTGTCGTATCAGTGTTCCTGCCGAGCCTGGAGTATTCATTGGACAAATAAGTGTAGGCTGGAAAGTGCAACCTGAAAATATGGAAGAAGTACAAACTGCAATGTTGGTTGCATCTGCTATTTTGTTTGATAAAAAATGAGACTACCTAGTGTCATAGTTATTGTCATAGTCATAATAATTTTATTGTTTGTATTATGATCAAGAAACTTGGCATACTAGGCGGAATGGGGCCTGCCGCGTCTGCCGAGTTTGTAATTAGGTTAGTTAAACAAACTCCTGCAAACAAAGATCAAGATCACATACCATTTGTGTTATGGAGTGATCCAACTGTCCCGGATCGTAGCACCAGTATGCGTAATGGTGACGACAAACCTGTGCCCTATTTACTGGATGGTATTCGGGGACTTAAAGCTGCCGGTTGTAATCTAATTGTTATTCCATGTAATACAGCACATTTTTGGTTTCACAAGTTTAGCAACTTAAATGTAGAAATTATACACATTGTAGACAGCGTAGCAGATGCACTACGAAATGTAAACATAATTGATTCTAAAATTGGTGTTATAGGTACACAAGCAACTATTGAGTTAGGATTGTATCAGTACCGTCTAAACAAACTAGGATGGAATTGTATTGTTCCTAGTAAAGAAGAAATGAATACACTGGTACAACCAGCAATTGATCTTATTAAAGCCGATCAAATTGAAGCAGCACACCCGATGTTAATAAAGATTATTTGTAGTCTTATCGACAAGGGAGCAAAAGCAGTGGTACTGGGATGTACTGAAATACCACTGTCCGTGAGAGAAGATACAGTACAAGACACACTAATAATCAATAGCATTGACAGTTTAGTAAAGTCTGCTATTAAAAAATTTAAAAGGAATTAACAACATGAAATTAACATCATTTATATTTGTCATTGCAGTGTTTGCATCAGCCTGTGCATCAGCCTGGACGCCAAGTGCAGCAGAGGTTGCATTAAGTGCAAAGGAAGACGCTAGAGAACTTGCGGTGTTTAAGCTACTTACCAAGTAGTATGAAACCCACCATTGCTCTGTTCTTACACCAGCCAATGTGTAGTGTACAGTCGGGCAATGGTATCATCAAATCACTAAGCAGTCATTACAATTTTAAAATCTTTACCAAACACGAATTAGAAACTGGCTTTTTTGATGATGTTGACATGGTTGCTTTTCCCGGAGGGTTTGGGAACTCAGACGCTTACGATTACTTACTAAGAAATAATGCAGACCTAGTTAGAGAGTTTGTGCAAACGGGCGGCAAGTACCTTGGCATATGTATGGGTGCATACTGGGCAGGCAGCTATTACTTAAATCTATTAGATGGTGTAGATGCAGTACAGTATTATAAACAGCCTACAGCAGACACTCGCAGGCCACACACTAAAGCCATATCAGTAACATGGAACGGTCAGCCCAATAAAATGTTCTTCAACGATGGATGTGCATTNGTAGGTGATACATCAAAGTTTACTACAGTTGCTACCTACGCCAACGGAGATGCTATGGCTATTATACAGGGTAGATTAGGCTTGATTGGATGCCACCCAGAAAGTCAAAAATTCTGGTATGACAGTTATAAACAAATGACAGGGCATTGGCACAAAAAGCAACATCATTCATTGCTACTTGAGTTCGTTGACAAGTTAATGGAGCAACCCTAAATAGCGTAGGTTAATTCGCCGGCNNNGCAGTCTAAATACATATAGAATTGCTGGAGGCGAAATTGTGGATCCTGTTACAATAGGGCTAGTATTTTCTGGAGCAATCAAAGCGGTTGGGTATATTAAACAGGCAATTGCTCTTGGGAAAGATGTTAACAGTCTAGCAGGTCAGTTTGGTAAATTCTTTGATGGTGCTGATGCTATTCATCGTGAACAAACAAAGAAAAAAGCCGAAGGAAAACGCACCGGTAAATCAGATGCCGAGTTAGGCAAAGAGGCACTTGAAATTGCCATGCATAGTGATGCGCTAAGGCAAGCCGAGCGTGATTTAAAAGACATGATAGTATGGCAACTGGGCAAGCCTCAAATCTGGGAAAAAATGATCTACGAGCGCAATAGATTATTTAAAGAACGAGCAGATGCGGAAAAAGCAGAGAAAGAAAGACAACTCGCACATAAGAAAAAAATGAGCGAATTGTTTTTATTTTGTATGTATTTTTTTGGAGGAATTGTAGTATTATTTGCCTTAGTAATGGGAGGAATTGCAATTTACAGTACTATAGAAGAGAAAAGAATATATGAAGAGAAAGTAATTGCACATCAAAAAATAATCCTCAAAAGGCAAAAAGACAAAGAAGAAGAAGAACTAAAAGCAAGAGATAAAGCTGTAGCCGGGGGATAATTGTATGACAAATTTTGCATGGACCTTAGCACTAATTAGTGTAGGAATAGTTACTCCTGTCGTCCAGCATGTGGGATATTTTAAAGATGAAAAAGATTGCCAAGAAGCTGAATCTAATTTAAAAAAACAAGACTTGGGTTTAAAATTAAAAGTAATTTGCTTACAAATAAAAGCCATACCTGATCCACCGACACCTCCTCCTGTGGCTACAGTTAAACCGCCCACACCCGTAGAAACAATTGGTTCTAGTAACGCTAAATCAAAAAAATAACTTAAAGTAACAAGAAAATAAATGAATTTTGATATTACCATTACCTTTAACGACATACTATTTTTATTAGGTATGATCCCGTTAGCTTCTATCTTTTATGTACTGTTCAAAGATTGGGTTAAAGATAAGAATAGAAATTAATAATAANAATAACTNAAAGNAATAGTAGNCGGTTAGCTAATTCAAATTAAAAATATTCACCTTGATCTTTAAAATAACATTCGTTGCGTTCGATAGGTAAATCTTTCCGTGCCTCACAAGCATAAGGTACTCCTAGTCCAATAGCTATGCTTAATGCTACACTTTGATTTCCGACAAATTGTTCTGCACCTGCTATTAGTTGAGCTAATTCTAACATGTTTTTTGTAGGTTTAAATTCAATTTTAGTCCATCCACTAAGTTTTTTAAATGCATAGTATTCTTCTTCAAGACCAACAAATATACTAGATTCGTCAGCTCCCTGATCTTGAAATGCACGCCATGTGGGGTCTATTTCATCACTTACCCAACGTGCTGTTCGATTAATTACATATGGTCTATCATCAATAGTTACAGCATTTGGTACCGTTAACCATGGAGTTTTCCTAATTTTAGTTTGACTTACAACATCAGTAATGCCAAATGCATGGCAATACATATCTACATAATTTCCAGGATGCCTGACAAACAAGGGTCTAAACTTGTCTAAATCATCAGTAATTTTAGTAGTAGCTGGATCAAATGAATCAAATTTTGTAATATAGCTTTGAGCTTCAAATAGCGGTCTCATAAACTCAAGGTCATCTTTGGTCATTCGACCTTGGTGAAATGGATTAGGTTTGCTACCGTAATAGAATTGGCCAATATGATTAATTTGATCAAGATGTAGATAAAACTCACCACCTCCAAAATGTTTCATTATTGGTAAAGAATATATAATATCTCCAAAAGTTCCGCTGTGTTTAAATGTTTTCATAATTTTAATTTATATGTGTTATTTACTATGTAATAATATGACATATCTTTTTTATTGAAATATGTCTATACTAAATAATTTTTACAAGAAGTTCTTGTTTTTTATATATGAATATGTTAACATTAGTATGTAATTAAGTAAACCAATTTGAGTTAATCATAATGAAAAAAATATTAGTAACCGGCGGTGCTGGATTTTTAGGTTCGCATCTGTGTGAACGATTAGTAAACGAAAAGCATCATGTTTTGTGTGTGGACAACTATTTCACTGGTTCAAAGAAAAACATTAATCATCTTTTAGATTTTAAAAACTTTGAGGTTATTCGACAAGATATCTGTATTCCGTTATATTTAGAGGTTGACGAAATTTACAATCTTGCCTGCCCTGCAAGCCCATATTATTATCAATGGGATCCTATTCAAACTATGAAGACCAGTGTAATCGGTAGTTATAATATGTTAGGTCTTGCTAAACGTACAGGTGCCAAAATCTTACAAGCTAGTACTAGCGAAGTATACGGTGATCCTAAAGTGCATCCACAACCCGAGGAGTATTGGGGTAATGTAAACCCAATTGGCATCCGAAGTTGTTACGACGAAGGCAAACGTGCCGCAGAAACCCTGTTCATGGATTACTATCGTGTTCATAAAATTAAAGCTAAAATTGTACGTATTTTTAATACATATGGTCCAAGAATGTCGGAAAATGACGGCAGAGTTGTTAGTAATTTCATTGTTCAAGCATTAGCTAACAAAGATATTACTATCTACGGTGATGGCATGCAAACTCGTAGTTTTTGTTATGTTGACGATTTGTTAGATGCTATGCAAGCAATGATGAATCACAGTGATAATGATTTCGTTGGTCCTGTTAACATAGGCAATCCTGTAGAATTTACCATGTGGGAATTAGCACATAAAGTTATTCAATTAACTGAGAGTAACAGTAAAATTCTACAACAACCATTACCACAAGATGATCCAAGACAACGTCGACCTAATATTTCTCAAGCAAAGGTCATGTTTAATTGGGAACCAAAAATTGATTTAGAACAAGGATTAATTAAAACTATTAACTATTTTAAAAACGAAAAGAACATATGACGAGAGGTGTTGTAAAATGATAACATTAATCTGGCAAACTAATAAAGAACACTCTTGGGAATGTGATTGGATTGAACACTTGTTTCAAAAGACAGCACATAAAACAATCACTGATTATAACCAAACGCAGTTTATAGATCGTAGCTACATAGTCTACAATGCAGACGTTAATAACGATGCCTATCTCAATGCATTATCTAAATCTGGAAAAAAGTTTGGATTAATACATCTAAGTGATGAGTGGGATACGGATTCAACTGCTAATTATTCCTTAGCAGATGTTGTTCTACGCAACTACTACAAAGATCTAGGTCCAAAGATTATAAATTTTCCTCTAGGATGGATGAATTCTTTTCCGCATACTATTGCACCAAAACCAATTTCTGGAAGAAAATATATATGGAGCTTCAGCGGTCATGTGGACAAAACTACTAGACCCATGATGGCAGAGTATATGTCTAAGATATCCAACGGTATCGGTTACTTTAAAAAATGTGGAGAGAATTGGGGACCTTTTCGGGGCCATGCACTAACACCCGCGCAATTGGCAGAAATGTACAATGACAGCATATTTGTGCCGTGTCCGCAGGGTAATCAAAGTATAGACAGCTTTAGAGTAACTGAAGCACTGCAAGCGGGGGCATTGCCTATTGTAGAACGTAGCGAGTATTGGAGTAACTTATTTGGGCGAGATCATCCTTTAATAGAATTAGATTCATGGGATCAAGCCTTGGAAATAATTGCAAACTTAACGCAAGAGCATACATTGCTAGAACAAAAAAGATCCACAACTTACACATGGTGGATTAAATATTGCGATAATTTACAAAATACAATTAAGGAACTACTATGAGAATTATTGACAACTTTCTTTTTTGCAACGAATATGATATACTTGAACTTAGACTCAAAATTGTAGGCGATCGAGTGGATCAATTTAATATAGTAGAATGTGACAAAACATTTACTGGTATTTACAAAGGCTTTAATTTAGAAAAACAATTGGATAGATTTGCACCTTGGATGGATAAAATTAATTATATCAAAGTAAGTGATCCTCCAACAGGTAATCCCTGGGCAGTAGAAGATTGGCAACGAGATCAATATGCTCGAGGGTGGCACAATATTACCGATAGAGATGTAATGTTGATCAGTGACTGTGACGAAATCATTCGTCCTGAAGCTATAGATTTTATTAAAAATACAAACTATAGCTTCTATGGAATGTATATGCCTGCATTCTATTTTAAATTTAACTATCTAGATACTAACCCCGACTGGCATTATAAAGTATGGGCTAGGGGTTTTAGAAATTTCAAAGGCGCAAGTCCCGGAAGATTGAAATATCTTAACGAACATGATATTCCAGGATACACTACAATTCGCCTTCATCATGCAGGTTGGCATTTTGGCTGGCTAGGAGACGATGAGTTTGTTAAAAAGAAAATCACTAGCTTTAGTCATACTGAAATTAATCGTCCTGAAGTGATTAACAATGTAAGCATTAACAAGCATATTGCAGAAGGTAGAGATCATTTTAGACCAGAGAACGTCACGTGGCGTGGTGTAGACCTGGACAATTACTTCCCTAACGAAATAACAGAAAATAAAGAAAGATATGCGCCATACATATTGCCCAACACAGGAAATTCTGTTCAACATTATTGGCCACATAACATATTAGAAATAGAATGACATATCCATTAGAAACACATCAAGTATCAGCGTGGGGATTGGTCTCGTATATCAAACAACTAGGAACTAATTTAGTAGGTTGTGAATTAGGTATTTGTAGAGGACACAATCTAAGATATCTTTTAGATAGAGCAGACGAAGTTGCAATGACCTATGCCATAGATCCCTACTCCCCATACATTGACGAACCTTGGGGCTTAATTGGTCAAGAAGAAATTAACGGATGGAGGAGTATTGCTCACGATATTCTTTTAGAGTTTGGCAATAAGATTAAATTTTTAGAAATGACTTCCACTGAAGCAGCCGCACATATTCCCGATAATTCTTTAGATTATATTTTTATCGATGGGGATCATAATTTTAAACCGGTGCTAACAGATTGCAGGTCATATTGGAGTAAGGTTAAATCCAAAGGAATATTTGCAGGACATGATTGGAATTTAGACAACGTAAAAAATGCTGTTTCTCAATTTAGATCAGAACATAAAATTACAACAGAAATAAAATTTACAGAATCCAATGTATGGTTATGGTATAAAGATTAATCTATGAAGATTTTATTGCTTAGACAGCCGCAGGCTCATGCAGGGTACCCTGGCGGTATTCATGGAGGCGCTTGCTATCTAACAGATATGTTATTTCACGGACTTAAAAAACAGTTTGGGGATGATGTTGTAGACTATGAACGATCATGGTGGATGTATTCTGGAGACTTCGGTCCAGGGAAGTTTGATCCTGCGATATATTGTCCCAGAGGATTTACAATATATAAAACGTTAGGAGATGACACCGGTGTTGATCGTAGCGATATCGAATCTAAAATTAAAAATCAATACTACGATTTAGTTATTTTTGGGTATACACATTATGGGATTAGACCCGGGTCTTGGGACCTAGTAGCTAAACATTATCCTAAAAATAAAATAGCCTATATTGACGGTGGTGATCACTGGAGCGTATTAAATACAATAGCTGTTAATGGTTCAATATATTTTAAACGAGAAATAACACAACCGTATTCAGATATACACCCAATAAACTTTGCCATACCTGCTGAAAAAATTGATACTATAGAGTTGGATAAGAATGAACTAGTAGCACCCATGGATCCTCGCAATCCGTCAACATATATCTACAATGACGAACATTCATACTATAAACAATATGCAGAAAGTATGTTTGGTGTAACAATGAAGAAAGCAGGATGGGATTGCGTTCGGCATTATGAAATCATGGCCAATAACTGTGTTCCGTTATTCTTGGATATAGAACAATGCCCGGAAAACATCATGACCACATTGCCTAAAGAAGCGCTAATTCGAACAATTAGGATTGCAAAAGATCAAGGAATAGACTGGTTCACTACAGATTTAGGAAAAGACTTTTGGTATTCCGTTAACCATGAGATACAAGATCATTTTAAAAAGCATTGCACTACTGATGCATTATCTAATTACTTTTTAAATACAATTCATAAATACAAATAACTTATGGACTTACTAGAATATTTTCAAAACAATACAGGCAAAAGTATACACAAATGGAAAAATTACTTTCCGATATACGAGAAACATTTTTTGCCCTGGAAGGGGAAAGCTGTAACTATTTTAGAAATAGGTGTTGACAATGGCGGGTCAATGGAAATGTGGAAACATTATTTTGGACCATCTGCAACTATTATTGGTATTGATATAAATCCTAATTGTGCTACCCATGCTCAGCCTGGCATTGAAATAAGAATTGGTGATCAGAGCGATCCTGTATTCCTACAAAAGTTAGTTGATGAATTCGGGTCGTTTGACATAATCATCGATGATGGAAGTCATCACAGTGATCATATTGAGGCTAGTTTTGATTTTTTATATTCTAAAGTAAAAGAAAATGGATGTTATTTGATTGAAGATTTACACATGACCTATTCTAATGAATTTGGTCATAGTATGGAAAATCCCAAATCATTTATTAATTTCTCAAAATCATTAGTAGATCATCTTACTGCTGATCACAAACGATGCCCATTGGATCCTACATCGTTTACTAGAGATACATTTTGTATAAGTTTTTATGACAGCATTATTGTATTTGACAAAAAACAAATGTCTGTAAATGAAGCAGTTAGGATTCCTGCGTAGTCCTGTCAAGGACATCTTTCCAATCAACCATCTTGGCGATCACCCATGTATCTAAATGGGTGGCATATCCCGGAACAGGAGTAATCAATCCTCTAGTTTCGGATATCTCTGTAAACAGTTGAAAGTCGTGAGTCCATCGATCTGGGCCACCACACCATTGTTTGAACAAATCATGATCATTAATTAGGTTATCTACTGAACTAGCAAAGGTCATTGTAGTAGACCCCGTAGTTCTCCAGTGGCAATCTTCGGTCATATAAAGTTGACAAGACTTGCTAGCATTCTCACCCCAATACTTGTCAGGATGATCGTAAAGGCTCACATACTTAGATATCGATAACCCTTGTTCTAGAATTAGATCTGATCCTTCGTGGTGTATGTAATCATCCTCTATAAAATAAACATATGTATCAGCGGGTAGTGTTACTGCCTCACTGAGGCAAAACATAAACGATTCAGCGTTGGAACCAAACTCGGTTCTACGTATATCCAACGTCGGATATAGTGCATTTAGTTTGTTCCATGTTTCATTATCAACGCCGTCTGCTACCAAGGTAATATCTTGATACTTAAACACACTAGTGAAGTTTTTTAAGCAAGACCACTTGTTAACCCATTCGGGCCTTTGAGGGGAAGTACGTGGCTTACCAGTATGATCTGGCATTAGATTAAAACTGAACCGGTAGTAGATTTTCATTTATTTTGTTTGATTACTGCAATAAAATATCCATTGTGCCAATCACTATTCTGATTTGCTAGTGTTGGATGTACTTCATCAAAACTTGTTCTGATTTCAATTTTAGCAACAATAGTTTGATTTGATTTAGCTAACCCATTATATGTTCCGTTACGAACACTGGCCCAATTCCAGTCGTCAACAACCAATGTATAAACATCGTCCAGAGCAGGATTTACATTAACAATACCGTTGTATTGGTGTTCTTCTTCGTGTGGACCGTCAAACAAATAAACATTGAATTTACCAACAGTGGTGTAGTCAACATTTTCGTAACTATTTTCAATGAAGGTAAACTCTACATCGTCATTTTTAGAAGCAGCTACATTATTAAAAAATGCATCCTTTGGTCCGCCAAAATGTTCCCAATTTTCAATGCAGGTCATTTTGATTTTATTACCCCACATGGCAGAACATGCGGTACTGCCTGCCCAACTTCCAATTTCTAAATATCTGGCATCAGGAGTTGCAGCAATTAGATTATTAATTAGATAGCGATATTTCTTACCACTCATTCCATCCATATATCTAATATGGTCTGGAAGTTTATGTTCCATTGCTATGGCACTGAACCACGCAGCTGATAGTCTATCAGCTTCGAGCGAATCCCAATCACCGCTTAGGATGATACTTGTTTCTTCTTGTCTTCTTAACATTTTATTTCCTTTAAGTTGGTATGTGCCGATGCCATCCAATATGTTCAACACGGCCTTCGGGTTCTAAACTAGCACACCACATGCCTAGTTTTTGGTAATTTTCTGCGTTAGTTCGTTCAACCAAACATCCATCTTTTACATTGAACATTAGTCCGTATCTTACAGCAATCGGAGTTCTCAGTCCGCCTACTTTATGATAATCTACTAATCTGCGTAGGCCTGGATTAAACGTAAATCCAAATCCGCCATCATGTTGTATCCATGGTCGAATCTTCCAATAAGATAGCCCATCTATTACATGTTCTTCCTCGTCAACCCAACTTCGGTTATGACTTTCCTGCCATTGGTCTTTGTGGCTGCGTAAATGCACCATTAGGCACTCCGGATATACTTCTAATAGGTGTAGACTATCTTCAATAAAGTGAGGAGCAGTGAAACGCCAATCATCTTCACAGTGGAATATGTAAGGAGTCTTAACCTGACTATATGCCCATTCGATGTTGAGTAGTTGTCCTCTGCGTGTAACCGGACTGTTTAGTAAATTAAAGCTCTTAACTGTAAGCATGATATCTTTTACAAAATTGTTATCAGCAGGACCGTCCTCGACAATAATCAATTCATCTAATGTATTTGGAGCGTGTTGCTCAAACGATCTAAGTGTGTCAGCTAGAAGGTCTTGGCGACCGCAACTGGTAATAACCATTGTTATTCCTAATGACATAATGTTCCTTTTCTTTTTATTATTTAAGATAGAGTTGCTCTCTATGAAAAATTATTGTACACTATAATACAAGATAAGTAAACAACTAAGAGAAATAAATGATCAGCGTACTTTGCCCTAGTCGTGGAAGACCAGAATTAGCTAAAAAGATGATTGGCAGCGCCCTCAATCTAGCTGGCGCCCCTATACAGATATTGTTATATATTAACGATGACGATTCCGAATTGCCAAAATACCGGGAACTAATCGACAATCAATATCTTATTGTAGGCCCAGATCGTAGTCCAGCCTACAGTTGGAACAAGCTAGCAGAACTGGCCAGATATGATTTGCTATTCCTTATGGGAGATGATGCGTGGTTTGAAACTCAAGATTGGGCTGTAAAGATTTCAAAAGTATTTGACCAATATCCGGACAAAATTGTATTTGCATTTCCGTCAGTTGATGGGCTAGAATGGCGCGGCGGAAAACTTACCAAGGATCATTGCCCTCACTTTTGTGTACACAAAAATTGGGTTAGAGCGCTCGGTTATTTTGTCCCTCCGCATTTTTGGCATTGGTACATTGATACATGGTTTAGAGATATTGCTAAGATGATAGGACGATTTCACATTATTGATAATGTTAGCGTTCCTCTGTTAGTTGATTACGAAGATGCCACAGATGCAAGAAAAGATAGACTTGCAAATAGAGAACGAGATCATTGGCTATGGTCACACACCCAACGATGGCTGCAAGCAGATGCAGCTGCGTTACACAATTTTATAAAAAATTATAGATAAAGGAAACATATGAAAATTTTTATTACAGGCATTGCAGGATTTTTAGGTAGTCACTTAGCAGATAGAATGTTAGAGCTAGGTCATGAAGTTGCGGGCAACGATACATTAATTGGTGGATATCTTGATAATGTCCCACCTAATGCTACATTCCATCAGATTGACTGCTGTGATATCGAAGCAATGACCAAAGCCATGGCAGGTACTGATATTGTTGTTCATGCTGCTGCTACCGCACACGAAGGACTATCAGTGTTTAGTCCTAGTTTTATTACAAAGAATATATTTGAAGCCAGCGTGAGTACTATTAGCGCCGCTATTCAAAATAAGGTTATACGGTTTGTCTATTGCTCGAGCATGGCACGTTATGGTAATCAAACGGTGCCATACACTGAAGATCAGCAGCCTATGCCAGAAGATCCATATGCAGTGGCTAAAGTAGCCGTAGAAGATATTCTTAAGATGTTAGGTGACACACATGGAATGGAATGGAACATTGCCGTTCCTCATAACATTGTTGGGCCACGTCAGCGTTATGATGATCCATTCCGTAATGTGATAAGCATTATGATTAATCGTAATTTACAAGGTAAACCTAGTATTATCTACGGTGATGGCCTACAGACTCGTTGCTTCAGCCACGTAACTGATTGCATCGACTGTTTAGAAAAAATGGCCTTAGATGCAAACTTAATCAGTGAAACAATCAACATTGGACCAGACGAAGGCACCATCACTGTCAAAGATATGGCAGTAATGGTGGCCGAGGAATGTGGTGTTAATCTAGAATCAATTCATATGCCAGATCGTCCGCGCGAAGTTAAACACGCCAGCTGCTCTGCAGAAAAAGCCCGTAAGTTATTAAACTACAACACAAAAACAACACTAGAAGAAAGTGTTCGACTGACTGTGGAATATGTTCGTAATCGCGGCACTAAAGAGTTTGATTACAGTTATCCACTTGAGATTGTTACAGAAAAGACCCCAAAAACTTGGTCACAGAGGTTAATGTAATGCAGGCATTATTCACAGGAGCTCTGGGCGATTTCATTGGTTCTGAAAGTTTTATGACTAACGATGAAAAAGATTCGGTGAATACAATTCTTTGGGCTACTCGCAACAGAGAAGAAATCCGTGCTGCTGTAGACCTTACATATATTTTTCCAAATTTGAAAGAAGAAAAAATCCTGTTTGATAACTTTTGTGACGAACGTCCTACACGACCTTGGCAAGAGGGTGATCGATTTATTAACATTCACAAAAAGGGCGACTTGAATCTTATGTGCGGATTGAATCTTAGCGATGCTGAAATGGCAGCTATCAGTGATCACAGTTTAGATGCTACATTAGAAGGCATCGCTAGTGGGCAACGAAAGTTTCAGAGCAGCAGATTTGCCGCTAGAAGTGTTTGGCCTAGCATTGCATATTTAAAATTACCCCAACGGTATGTTGCTATCCATCCATGGAGCGATGCTGAAATTAATGGTAGAGAATTTAGTGAAGAAGATTGGATCAGTATTATTAAATTCTTAGATCATATAGGATGTCCCGGAGTGATTGTTAACAAAAGTAAACGTCTTGCTCCTAGACATTCGAAACTAATCGATCTAACTAACACTACTAGTCTCAAAGAAACTTGGACCATTATTGCAGCCGCAGAATCATGTATTCTATGTGCTAGTAGTCTTGCCTGCTTTGCTACTAAATTGTTTCCTAAAGATAGAATTTGGCTCAAAGGCGGCCACGAACATATGTTCAGTCAGTGGGCAACTTATTTCTATCACGGTCCATTTATACAACCCAATGACATAATCTTTAGAAATCTACAAATCTTAGATACCTATTGTTACCATGGCCAGGCAATTATGCTTGACCAAGGCCGTGCAACTTTACTTTAATACTATGAAAAATAATTTAACTATCGTAGCTGTCGACACAGCATACCATACACTGACTAAATTGGCAATCGATCAAGCTGTTAAAATTACGGGAGCTACAAAAGTTCTTGTAATCAGCGATCAAGATATCTATCCAGGTGCAACTTGGATCAAGACTGATCCGATTGATCATGTCGATTACAATAGAATTGTGTTTAACAATCTCCATAAATATATTACTACTGATCACTACATGATTGTACAATACGACGGTATGCCGACTGATTCTACATTTTGGAATGATGATTACTTAGACTATGACTACATTGGTGCCATTTGGCCTTGGTTGCCAGAAGGACAAAATGTAGGCAATGGCGGATTTAGTATTCGTAGTCGTAAACTAGCAGAAGCATGTGCCAATTTAGAGTTTAGTCCTGCGTCAATGACAGCTGATCGCTTTGCAGAGGATGTAAACATTTGTCGCCACTATAGATCTATATTAGATCAACAAAGTATCAAGTTTGCACCCAGTACGTTGGCTAATAAATTTTCAGCAGAAATGCCCGGAGGCAAGTATGATACTTACGGCTTCCACGGTACACTATGTTTACCTTACTATCTAACCGACAAGCACATGAGTACCTACATTGACCTATTGACAGTTAAGATGTTAGATAGTAACTCGCAAGTACGAATTCTTTTTGGACTGTGTGCCGCCGAACGATATGAGCATGTTGAACAGATGATGGATAAAGGTTGTGAGTTGATCGATACATTCAAAGATGTTATACTATTGCAGTTTGATAGAGATCGTCAGTACTTTCCAAATCTAGTGAAGACAGACCTTAAAGATTTATTTGTAAATTATTGATCATTTATGTGGCAAATTAACAACATAGTGATTGACAGGAGAACTAAGTAACTATACAATAGAAACTAGTTAGCAAGCACGGTTGGAATAATGTTGTAAAAATACAACAAAATAAATTCTAAAAGTGCTTGACAACAGGACTAAATAAGTATATAATTGATACATACACAGCAATAATGCCGTGTAGTAATTTAAAGGTAAATTGGAAAGTAAAATGCAATCAGTAGTTAGATCATATCAACATACGATAGCCAAATTAGGGCAGATGCCCTCATGCTGGTTGGCGTTTAATAGTCTATCTAATGATCGCACACCAGAGGGCTATATTAGCCAGGGGTCCCCGGAGACCAGAGTGTAATACAAATACACACTAACTCCAAAGGACCC